>Ga0208901_1000008_pt1 | contig 153119 bp, 147 predicted proteins | sample AntAceMetag02UKF_FD_184764 | JGI IMG/M metagenome (GOLD analysis project Ga0208901, IMG submission 184764) | Saline lake microbial communities from Ace Lake, Antarctica - Antarctic Ace Lake Metagenome 02UKF (SPAdes) (version 2) | ecosystem: Environmental > Aquatic > Non-marine Saline and...
CATCTCCTTCAACCAATTTGCCAAGTCTACAAACATCAGCTCCAGATCTCCAATTTTCAACCGATCAATGGTCTTGATGGTCTGGTTCTCTTCAGTTGGATGAGGCACTTCGGGGCCATCTGGCCGCGAAGCTATGGATTGGCCTTGTTGAATTCGTCCGTCCATCAAATGTGCCTCAGAGTGATGTATCTTATTGCGAAAATTCCTGATCTGATCTGAGACAAAGTCTGCTGCAAACCGCGGCCTGTTTTCACGAAAAAGGTTCCGCAATTCATCCATCAGATTCCTATGGTTTCGCAGGCGGCTAAAGCACCTGATTGCCCGGTGCATATCGGAAAGGCAACTTTCGAAATGCGAAACCGATCTGTTCATCGCGCCAAGGTTGAAGGAGTCATGACTGTTCCAAAATGCAAGCAAGTTCTCCCTTCCCATGAGATATTCGGCCAAGGCAGCTTCAATTAATCGAACATACGATGTTATTAGAGAGCTAATTTGGTAGTTATCAGAAAGAGTCTTGATAAAGATGATTTGCATCCAGTATCCGTGAAAGCCTCGTGGACAATCATTCAGATCTGGCACTTTGAACTCTACATACATAGCCACTCCTCATGCCTTGGGATCGTACACATTCATAGTGGGTCACTTGCGTTGTATAGCGCCCAATGTTAAATTCACCGGCGAGCTTCAGCGAGCCCGATGAAATGCCTGGTTATAGATATTTTTCAATAAAAAAATTGCCTGGTTGATGTCGATAATTAAGTAAAGTGTCCCCGGAATTCCGCTAAAGGTTATCTGGCGTTGCTTTGCCATTCGTATCTGGCCTACGAAAAGACGGTTGTAGTCAACGGTTTCCATTGGCCAAAATCCTCGCGGACTTCGATTATCGAAAACTGCCGTGCGTCCTTGTCAAAGTTAATTGGCGCGAAGAATAGCTTCTTGAGCATCGCGCCTTGGTATTCAAACTGGAACTTACCGTCGATGTAGTTTCGCAGGTACGGTGGTTCGTCTGTGCCGGCAAACGGCCCTCGATCAAACGAAAGGTCGTGTTCTTCGTGAATCTTGGTTGAAGTAGTGAATCCGATCTCGATACTTTGGGCTGGCGGCAGTCGATCGATTTGCAGGCGATAAACGTTGATCGGCAGCGGCGGACGATTACGTGTGACGGTGCCGCCGCCCTTGATGGTAGCAACCATTCGTGGCCGAATTGGTTGCCACTCCACGTTGATTCCGGGGGGTTTGTCGCGATCGAAGCTTTCTATGATCGGTTCAGGCACTTGAACCCGTGCGTCGATCATCAGAAGTTGGGCGTCTGCAGAATTCGTGATCTTGAGTATGTGTTCGCGGAATTCGTCGCAATCCTGAACGGTTACTTGTGATGGGACTTCAGGTAGTGTCCGACCCTTGAGGGTGGTCAGAGATACTTGTGGTAGTGACGGAACAATACCGCCGTTTCTTATCCACGTCTCGTGATTACGTTTCCAATCAGCCAGCGTGTCAACTGGGTAGGGCGATTCGTCTTTGTCGATTCGAGTGCTGCATTCGGTGCAAAGCCAAATGGCGTTTTCAATGCCGCTACGTTGTTCCGGTATTTGGTTGGCGTCGAAGCGAGGCCCTCCAGCTGCGGCGGCACAGATATGACACGCTTCGCCAGTTTTCAGCGATTTGTCGGGCTCGGAATGGGGACCGACCGTTGGTTTTCGACAGCCCGGATTGGCACAGATGTAGGCAGCCCGTTCCGCGACGGTACGTTTGATGCGTTCAGAGAATTCATCTCGTGATTTTTCAGACATCAGTTTTCATTTCAGCCAGATAACAAGTGATTGAGTAGAACTACGTATCATCGATTTTTGAATGATACGCAGAAGAATGAACTCGAATTTATTGTCAAAATAGGAAAAAAACACCTTATACAAAAAATATAGGTTTTTAAGGCGTTTCTTCTTAGTCCTCCAAGCTCTGAAATTTTTTCTTTACTTCAGAGCAAGGAAACGACTTATTAGTGGTTTAAAGTTGACGATTGGATATGGAAAAATTACTTTTAGTAAATGACCATAAATACATGAATATCCATCCAAAAAATTCAAAAATCTAAAAGATGAAGGATAGATTTTTGAATTTAAAGACATGCCCATATTTCAAGAAAATTAACTATAAACTCCTGAGAATTCTAATGCAACCATATATTTTTCAATGCATAGCATGATAATCTGAATGATATGCAGAAAAAGAGATTACAATATGGCGGCAATTTCTCTCCGTTTACAAACTCGTTTTAAAGATCCTTTAAGAAACAGACAGGTTCAAAACAACCTGCGTGGCGCCCATAAAGAATGGCTCAGGTATTATCTGGACTATTTCAAGAAATATGATTTTCCAGGCATCAGCAACGAAAGTTTCCCCAACGCCATAACCCGGGACGCCATTACATGTTTTGCTGGTGGCCAAAAGCCTTTGTGCAAAAGTCCATCCGCAGGACGGTGAACAGGTCAAGGATTTGTAGCGCGCCACTGCCCACATTTTCCGTTACAGCTCAGCCGGCCATCTGTTTCGGGCCAATTACGACATTGTCCAACGTCAATCTGATCGTGGCTGCCCGCAGTCCATTAACCCGGCAGACAGCCCTTAACCATCCCCCTGAACAACGCTTCCCCGGTCATGCCTGAAAGGGCAAAGGTTTCCCCCCTCTTTTTCCATCATTAAAGAAAAAAAATCATCTCCGTATGAAAAAATGCTTGACGCTAATGTGAAACTGCAATATATTGAACATGAAATGCAGCCGTATAATCGATAGCAAAACTTTATTAAGGGGTCTCGGATGAAAATCAGTGAAGAGCAAAAGCGGGAAAACCGAAAAAAAATCATCCGTTCGGCGGTGGACGCGATCACGGAAAAGGGGATGAAAGGGGCGACCATGCGGATGATCGCCCGGAATGCGGGGGTTGCCGACGCCACCATCTATAATTATTTCTCCACCAAAGAAGCGATCGTGTACGCCTATTATGAAGAGCAACTGGATGCGAGCGTGGAGCGTTTGAGATCCATCGCCGATTTCAATGAATTCAGCTTGCAGGAACAGCTTCAAGCCTTCTTTGAAACCCAATTTGAGCTCTTTTTGCAGGATCGCGAATTCGTGGACGTGAGCTTTCGGGCCATCACCTTTTCCTTGACCCACGATTATCAGTATCTAAAACCCATTCGAAAAAGGTTCTTCCGCATTATTTCCGACCTCTTCGAATCGGCCATCGAGGTGGGTGAAATCCCGGATCTGGTTTTTCTGGAGTTGACCTACCATTTCTTCTGGGACTACTACGTGGGCCTTATTTTTTACTGGTTGAGGGACGGTTCGAACCAATTTCAGGACACCTCCATCCTCCTGGACAAAAGCTTGGATCTTGCCGTGACTTTCATCAAGGCGGGCGTTGTCAACAAGGCCCTTGATATGGCATCGTTTCTCTTCAGACATCACATTATCGATCGGTTGGATATGATCAAGGACCGCGTGGAAATCGTGCACAAGGTGAAACGGCAGTTCATGGGGGGGCGTGATGGCGGAAGAGATTCCTAAGGGTAAATGGAAGAGGGGATTGAGCGGAAGTAAAACAGCGGCCAGGATGAGCCGGAAGGCACTCAAATATCTGGCCCGGAAGCCCTTTCTGACGGAGGCCAGGCGGCAGTCGGAGAAAAAGGCCATGAACCGGGAAAATGCGGTCTTGCTCTTTGAGGGACTGAGCCTTTTAAGGGGAACGGCTCTTAAAATGGCCCAACTCCTGAGCATGGAAATGGATATTTTCCCTCCTGAAATCACCAAAGAACTTCAAAAATCCTACCACAAGGTCCCCCCCATCAATCGGGCGTTGGTGCGAAAGACCATCCAAAACGCGCTGGGGAAACCGCCGGAGCTGATCTTTGCGGCTTTTGAGTCCACCGCCTTTGCCGCCGCGAGCCTGGGCCAGGTCCATCGGGCCGCCACGGGAGATGGGGCTGCACTGGCCGTGAAAATTCAGTACCCCGGCATCCGGGAGAGCATTAAAAACGACGTTCAACTGATCAAGACGGTCTTGCGCCCTTTACCCGAGTACCGGATGATCGTACCGGCCATTTTGGAGATCGAAACGCGGCTGTTGGAAGAGACCGATTATGGTCGGGAGCTGGATAACCTGACCTTTTTTAAGGAGCGTTTGCGCATGGACCGGGTCATTGTGCCCGCTCCCTATGGCGAATACAGCGCCGATACGGTTCTTACGGCGGGACGCGTAGACGGCCCGACCCTTGACGAGTGGTTGAAGACGGGGCCCGACCGTGAAAAACGGGACCTTGTCGCACAGACGTTGCAGGATCTCTTCATCTTTGGCCTTTACCGACTGCACCGCATTCATGCGGACCCGAATCCGGGAAATTTCATTGTAAAGGGCGATGCAAGGATCGGTTTGGTTGATTTCGGGTGCGTCAAACGGTTTGATCCGAAATTTGTGGCGCTCTATGGCGAACTGCCCCAGGCGGCCCTTCATGGAGGACGAGAAGACTATATGCGTCTGTTGAAGGCACTTCGCATCGCCGGGTCGGATATCACGCCGGAGGCGGCAGATGAGATGTTTGAGGTGTTCCATGAAATCGGCCAGTGGCTCGGAAGGTTGTACCAGGAGGAATATTTTGATTTCAGGGCCAATCCGGATTTCATTGCGTCGGGGAAAAAAATGATGGCCCGGGCCTTTGACCTGAGAAAACATGCGGACCTCAACACCAACTTTATATTCCTTCACAGGACCCGTTACGGTTTACTGCGTCTGTTTGAACGAATGGGGGCTCGGGTCTGCTTCCGGAACGCTCATGAATATTCATGAAATTGGGCCGTTTGTTTACTTGCAGGACCATTTAGGGAGGGGAACAATGGATGTGGAACAACACTGGAAGATTATTCGTAAAACCGTCAATCAGGCCAACAGAAGCAACCGTTTCTGCGCCGTGGCCACGGTAAACCCGGACGGGAGCCCCCGCATTTCGCCCATCGGTTCCCTTATCCTCGGCGAAGCGGGAAAAGCCTTTTATTTCGAAGAGTTTCCCAAGAATATGCGGGAAAATCTAGACCGGGACCCACGCATATGTGTTCTGGCCGTTTGCGGCGGGTTTTGGTTCTGGCTTAAGTCCCTGTACCGAGGACGCTTTGACGCCCATCCCGGGTTGAGGCTCATGGGCCGGGCCGGCGGCAGGAGAACGGCGACCCAAGAGGAAGTGACGAAATGGCAAAAACGGGTCAGGCCTTTTCGGAGATTAAAGGGTTATGAACTGCTTTGGAAGGATATGCGTCATGTGCGCGACATTGCGTTCGAGGCGGCTGAACCCCTGCGCCTGGGGCCCATGGCGAGGGGGCTGTGGGAAGGCGATGAAAAATGAACAAACCTCTATTATTTGGCGGCGTAATGAGCATTTTGGCTGCGTTTCTCCATATCGCCATCATAATCGGCGGTCCTGAATGGTATCGTTTTTTCGGCGCCGGCGAAAGAATGGCAACATTGGCCGGACAAGGTTCTCTGATTCCGACGGTCTCCACATTGGGCATATTCACCGTATTGTTCATCTGGGCGATTTATGCATTTTCCGGGGCCGGATTGATCAAGAAACTGCCGTTCATGAAACCAGCCCTTCTTATCATATCCGCCATATACCTCATAAGAGGATTGGCGCTGTTCCCGGTTTGGATTGTGAAACCGGAGTTTATCAGCAGTCTTCATATTTGGAGTTCATTGGTGTGTTTGGTCATTGGTTTTTCTTATGCGATGGGAACAAGGCGGATTTGGCCGGACAGCTCAGCAAAATAATTCATGGCAGACCGCTGCACTGAACTTCCTTGTCCCCGCGCTATACAAACGTTCGGGCTTGCATATCATTCGGTTTGAAGCCATAACCCCATAATATTGAGGTGAATAAATGGAAATAAGCCAACAGCGCTGGAATAAAATTAGAAAATTATTTGGCGACGGGACACATGCAACAGCCTCCCCGGCCCTACCATACTGTGCTTTTGCCACAGTCGATGAAGATGGATCGCCTCGTGCGGCGCCTTACACCTCCTTGATTTTGAATGATAAAATGAGAGGTTTTTATTTCGATGAATTTTCGCACAATACATCGGGAAATCTCGATCGCGATCAGAAAGTTTGTGTTTTAATCGTTAAGAATAACCGATTGTTCTGGTTTAAGACCCTTGTTTTGGGCAGGTTTGACCACCCGCCCGGCATTCGACTTATGGGCAGGGTTGGTGAAAAAAGAGAAGCGACTGAAAAAGAAATGAATGCTTTTAAAAAACCATTGAGCGCACTGAGGTTTTTTAAAGGATATAAGCCCATATGGGGATTTATGAAATATGGTCGAGAAATTGATTTCCATTCTTTTGAGCTGGTAAAATGCGGTTCAATAAAAGAGCTTAAATCTATTTAGTTGTCCGCTTAATCTGACAAACATAGAATCTGATCCGACGACCTGAACGTATGATCCATGTGGTCAAACGGAAGAGACTCGTTTAAAATAACCGTGTGGAAAAATAATCCGTCACAATCCAAGGGGTCAATCGGTCTGATTAATATAGGCCCACTTGAGTGAATGCAAAGGCGGTGCGCCTCAATGGATTGAACGGAACGCAGGCATGGAGGATGTTATGGAAGAGCGGATCTATCAAGGATTAAGAGAACGATTGGACGAATACGCCGTGGGTTTTCCGGTTTCTAAATCCGGTAAGGAATTGGAAATTCTGAAGAAACTGTTCACACCGGAGGAGGCGGAATTGTTCCGATTTTTGAGCCTTAAGCCGGAAATGCCCGACGCCTTGGCAACACGCCTTGGCCGAGATGTAGGGCCGGTGACGGACCTCCTGGAACGGATGTTTAAAAAGGGCCTTGTATTTCGCCGCGAAAAAAACGGGACGGTTAAATTCGGCGCCTTACCCTTTGTTCCGGGGATTTTCGAACAACAGTCCGAAACCATGGACGAACCTCTGGCCGCCCTTTACGAGGTCTACTTTCAGGAGGTCTTCCATAAAAACCTGGCGGAAACGGAACCGTTCCTGATACACAGGCCCATTCCCGTGAACAGGAGCATTGATGTATCATACCCCATGGCCGTTTATGATAATTCGAGGGAGATCATAAGAAATCAGGACCTGATCGCCGTGGCAAAATGCATTTGCAGGGTGCAAAAAGGCGCAATCGATGAAGGTTGCGATAAGCCTTTGGAAACATGCTTCATGTTTGGAAGTCAGGCCCGGTACTACATGGACCGGGGAACCGGACGGCGGGTTGACATGGATGAGGCCCTTGAAATTCTTGACCGGTGCGAGGATGCGGGACTGGTGACCATGCCTTTTAACACTCAGACGCCGGCCAATATCTGCAACTGCTGTTCCGATTGCTGCGTTGTCCTCGGGGTACTGAAAAAACACCCGCGCCCGGTGGAGATGATTAAACCCGGTTTCCACGCCTTGGTGGACCGGGACCGGTGCGAGGCTTGTGAAACCTGCCTGGAGCGTTGTCCCATGGATGCCATTGCCATAGGCGCAATGGACATGGCGGAAATCAACCCGGATCGATGCATCGGCTGCGGCCTGTGCGTGAACGTCTGTCCGGAAGAAGCGATTCATTTAGAACCAAAATCCGAAAATGAGCGGCTTGTGCCGCCTGAAACCGGTGCTCACACCTTTATGGAAATCGCCAAAAGACGGCAAGCGTTGTCCGCATCCAACGCATGAAACAGGAGAGATGGAAATGAACGATAAGGAAGCTCTGAACCTTTTGGCCCCCTGCGGACTAAGCTGTTCTAAGTGCTTTGCCTTCAGAAAGGGAGACATCGGGAAAAACAGCCGTGCGCTCAAGGACCTGCTTGGAAATTTTGACGTCTATGCCGAACGCTTCTCCGCTTTTCTGCCGCCCTTCGAAGACTACCCTGCTTTCAAGAGGTTGTTGACTTATCTTTCATTGCCCGATTGCGAGGGTTGCCGAAAGGATACCTGCAAATGGCCGGATTGCGGGGTTCAGGCCTGTTACAAGGAAAAGGGCGTGGATTTCTGTTTCGAGTGCGATGAATTTCCCTGTGATCATACGAATTTCGATGAACATCTTCAGAAGAGATGGATTCGGATGCAAGAGCGATTGCGGGAGATAGGGCCGGCGGCCTATCAAGAAGAAACCAAGGATCAATCGCGTTATCGATAGGCGGTTTTTTGATGATGGGTTGATTTTAAAACCCGGCCGGCTCCTTGTTCAGCCCCGATTCTTTTGAGCCATTGCCTGTAATTCCGAATTAATGAATTTTCGAGGCACCAGCGTCACCCGCTGAAAGTTGCCCAACGGGCTTTCATCCACCAGGAGCGGACATTCGTAAGCTTCCTCCAGGGTTTTAAAGGTGAGCACTTCCGAAGGGAGGCCCATCTTGATAATACGCCCATTTTTCAGCAACATAAGGCAGGTTGCGTACATGGCGGCCAGGTTGATGTCGTGGGATACCATCACGATGGTGAGGCCCTTTTCCGTTCTCAACTTTTCCATCAAATCCATGACCCGCACCTGATGGGCCAGATCCAGGGCCGCCGTCGGTTCATCGAGGAGGATGATTTGCGGTTCCTGGCAGATGGCTCTGGCAATGAATGCCCTTTGACGCTCCCCACCGCTCAACTGATCCATTTTTCGGTCGGCCAACGGTTCCACCCCCGTGAAGGCCATGGCTTCTTCAGCCAGTCGAATGTCGTGATCACCTTCCAGTCCCAACAGGCCCATGCGGGGGCTTCGGGCCATGAGGATCAATTCTCTGACTGTAAAGGGAAGATCTTCGGGAACGGTTTGAGGCACCAGGGCCATGATCCTTGCCAGGGACTTGCGAGAATATTTTTTCATTGGGATGCCCGCGATTTCGAGTTTTCCCGTCTGAAAGGGCGTAATGGCGGAGAGGATCTTCAGCAGGGTGGTTTTTCCCGAACCATTGGGGCCTATGACAATGAAAAATTCCCCCTTGGGTACGGAAAAGGACACATCCTGAAGCACCGAAAGGGTCCCATAGGCGGCATGAAGGGAAGTGGCAAGAATAGATGGTTTCATGATCCTGATTTTTTCAGCAATATGATAAACAGCGGTGCGCCGATCATGGCGGTGATGACGCCCGCCGGCATTTCTCCCTGTTCCGGCAGCGTTCTGGCCAGAATATCACAAAGCACAACGTAGGCTCCTCCCCCCAGCATGCATGCGGGAACCAGCACCCGGTGGTCCGGGCCGATAATGAGCCTCAGCAGGTGGGGAATCACCAGCCCCACAAAGCCGATGGGCCCGCAGGCAGCTACCGTGGCGCTGACCATGATGGAGGTCGCAATCAGAAGGATGGCGGTGACGACCTTGGTGTTGACCCCCATGGTTTGAGCCAGTTCTTTGCCCATGAGAAAAAGGTTCATGGTATTGGAAAGACAGAAAATCAAAATGGTACAGGGCACCACCACCGCAGCCAGCAGCCAGACCTGTGGAAGGTCCGCCATGGACAGATCCCCCATGAGCCAGAAGATGATGTTGTGAAGGCGGTCGTCCTGGGTAATGGATATGAGAAACATGATAAACGCCGCGCAGAACGCATTGACCATGACCCCCGATAGAAGAAGAACGTTTTTTTTCAGCATGGTTTTGCCCGACGTCATAAACAGGAGAAGCAACAGGGTGGCCATGCTTCCTGCAAAAGCGGCGAGGCTTACACCGGGAAAGGGGGACATGCCCGTCAGGATGCCGATAATGGCCCCGATGCCCGACCCGCTTGAAATGCCCAGGATATAGGGCTCGGCAAGGGGATTCCGAAGCAGGGCCTGAAAAACCAGTCCCCCCAGTGAAAGGGCGGCTCCCACCAGTGTCGCCAGAAATACCCGGGGCAGGCGGATGCGCCAGATAATGGTTTCAAGCATGGCGTCGGCTTTCTCCAGCCCCAGAAGAGAGAATAATGCCTCTTTGATGTTGCTGCCCGTAGACCCCACGGAGATGCCCAGAGCCATGGTTACGATGAGAACAGAAAGGAGCAGGATGGATATGATCCATATGCGTTTTAAAACGCGCGGCCTTTGGGCCTTCACGGTTTTTTCCTGTAGAGATCCGGGTGAATCGCTTCAGCAACCTGTTCCAGGCCATCAATGAGCCTGGGTGTGGGACGGTCGCAGAGATTGGAATCCAGAAGCAGGATGCGGTTGTCCCGAACAGCGGGCATGGACGGCCATTGGGACCATTGTTTTTTGACACGCTCAAAACTGGCGCCCCTGGCCATGGAGGTGATAATCATTACGTCGGGGGAAAGGCCCAGGATCTGTTCACGGCTGTACCTTGGGTAGGGCACAGGGCCTTCCGCAAGATTTCTGCCCCCGGCCATGACGATCAATTCGTGAATATAGGTCTGGGTGCCCGCGGAAACAATGGGTGAGACACCGATTTGAAAAAACACACGGGGTTTGTTAGGTGATGTGGCCACCAGGGATTTCACCCGCTCTATGCGGGTGCGCATATCGGAAACGATGGTTTGCGCCTTTTGGTTGGCGTTCAGGAGATGGCCCAGTTGGATGATGGTTTCAAGGACGGCGTTCAGGTCTCTGGGGTCTACCGCATATACGGGTATGCCTAAGTGTTCCAGTTTCCTGACCACCGCTATGGGATTTCCGTCCTTTATGCCGATACAGAGATCCGGTTTCAGGGCTACGATTTTTTCAAGATCCAGGTGAACATAGGAGCCCACGCTAGGCAGCTTTTCGGCCGCAGCCGGAAAATCACTGAATCGCGAGACGCCCTTTAAAAGATCCTCCTTGCCCAGGGCAAAAATGATTTCAGTAATGCTTGGCGCCAGGGAAACAACCCGTTTGAGATCGTCCGGCACGGTCATTTTCCGGCCCAGTTCGTCCGTCACCATCCGGGCGGTCGGCTGTTGTCCATGAAGCGCAAAAAGGCCCGCAAGGAAAAAGAAAACACTCAGAAAGACTGTCTTTTTTGCGGTAGCCACAAACTGTGAAGCGCATCGAAGCATTTTACCCTCTCGTTATTCTCATCTTAGGAAACCAGAATATAGCGGCAGCCTGGCTTTTTTGAAAGAACTTTTTTATGAACAAGAAAAATGATTTTTCTGGAGCCATTTTCTTCCGGTCCTGGTTTATGCACCTTCCAGATCCGAACGGGAATTCACATGGGGACATTTTTAACTTGCATTTCATCATGTTATTGTTTATAAGGCTTGGATATTTTTTGGCTTGGATTTTCGGGAAGCGTTCTTAGGTTGTTTTGTGAAGGTCATTTAAACGTCGATGTTGACATGTATGAGGCATCTTGGGAAGTGATCGTTTCACTTCAGATGCCTTATTTTCTTTGATGGTTGTCCTCATGGAAGTATTTTCTGTCGGTATAAAAGGCAAGGATGTTCACCAGATGGAGGCGGAAACCCTTTCGGCTGCCGAGGCGCTGGAACATCTGAAAGTGGGGGGACTGGACCGTGTGGTGGCGGTGAAGGTGAACGGGACCCTTCAGGATCTTTCGACTGAGTTGGGTACAAACACGGAATTGGAACCCATTTACCTCCATTCTGATGAGGGTTTGGAAATCCTTCGACACAGCACTTCACATGTGATGGCCATGGCTGTTAGAGAACTCTTTCCCGGCGTGAAAGTGACCATCGGGCCCGCCGTGAAAGATGGATTCTACTACGATTTTGATTACGAACGGCCTTTCAGGGAAGATGATCTTCCGCATGTGGAAGAAAAGATGAATGAGATCATTGAAGCTGATCTTCCCTTTACCAGAAAAGAGATGGCCATTTCGGAAGCAGTGGCATTCTTCAAAGCGCAGGGTGAGGATTACAAGGTTGAACTCATCGAAGACCTTGAGGCGGAAATGGTGTCTTTTTACACCCAGGGGAGCTTTACGGATCTGTGTCTCGGGCCGCATATTCCTTCCACCGGCATGATTAAGGCATTTCATTTGATCAAGGTGGCCGGTGCATACTGGCGGGGCGATGAACATCGGCCCATGTTGAGCCGCATATACGGTGTGGGTTTCTCCGACCGGAAGCAGCTGAAAAAGCATCTTCATATGTTGGAGGAGGCCCGAAAACGGAACCATGTGAAGCTCGGGACCCAGCTGGAGCTTTTCAGTACCTATGAAGAAGTGGGTGCGGGAATGGTTGTCTGGCACCCCAACGGCGCCATGTTGCGTTACCTTCTGGAGGATTTTGAGATTTCGGAGCATCTCAAAAGAGGCTACGAACTGGCGAGAGGTCCGGAGATCCTGAAGACGGACTTGTGGAAAAAATCCGGGCATTTTGACAACTACCGCGAAAACATGTATTTCACCGAAATTGATGGGCAGTCTTATGGCATAAAACCCATGAATTGCCTTTCCCACATGCTGATTTTCGGCTCCAAAATCAGAAGTTATCGTGACCTGCCCAAACGGTATTTTGAATTGGGAACGGTCCACAGACACGAGCGATCAGGGGTTTTGCACGGTCTTTTCCGGGTCCGGGAATTTACCCAGGATGACGCTCACATCCTCTGTACGCCTGAGCAGCTCAATGGTGAGATCAAAGGTGTCCTTGATTTTGTAAAAGAAGTGATGGGGATTTTTCAGTTCGATTATGAATTGGAGATCAGTACACGCCCCGAAAAATCCATCGGTTCCGATGAGGACTGGGAACTGGCCACCGAGGCGCTTATCAAAGCCATGGATGAGCTTCAACTGAACTATGAGATTAATGAAGGCGACGGTGCTTTTTATGGTCCCAAGATCGATGTCAAGCTTGAAGATGCGCTCGGTCGAAAATGGCAGTGCGCAACAATCCAATGTGACTTTACACTTCCTGAAAAATTTGATCTGACCTTTGTTGGAAAAGATGGGGAAAAACACCGGCCCGTTATGATTCACCGGGTGATACTCGGGGCTATCGAGCGATTTATCGGTATTCTGATAGAACATTATGCCGGCGCGTTTCCCACCTGGCTGGCCCCGGTACAGGTTGCCATCCTTACGGTGACAGACCGAAATATTCCGTTTGGTGAAAAGGTGGCCGAAGCGCTTCTGGCAGCGGGCATTCGGGTTGTGTCCGATTTCAGAAATGAAAAGTTGGGTCTCAAAGTGAGAGAAGCTCAGTTAAAAAAGATTCCTTATATGTTGATTATTGGGGATAAAGAATGCGATAATGATGGTGTAACCCCAAGGAAAAGAAATGGTCAAAACCTCCCTTTGATGGGAGTAAGTGAGTTTATTGACCTGATTACCACGGAGTGCAAACAGAGGAGGGAATGGCAATAAGAAAAAAAACAGACGAAGTAAGGATCAATGAAAAGATCCGCTCCAGGCAAGTGAGACTGATCTCCTCCGAAGGAGAGCAGTTGGGAATTTTGTCTCTTGAGGACGCTCTGAACGAGGCCAAGGACGTGGGATTGGATCTGGTTGAAGTGGCGCCCAATTCGGATCCGCCGGTCTGTCGGGTGATGGATTACGGCAAGTTTCGGTACGAGGCCAGCAAGAAAGTTCAGGAGGCGCGCAAGAAAACCCGGGGCGGCCAGATGAAGGAAATTAAACTTCGTCCTCACACTGAAGATCATGATCTTGGGTTCAAGGTCCAGAACGTGAAGAAATTTCTGGATAAAAAACACCGGGTGAAAGTGAGCGTCTTTTTCCGTGGGCGGGAGATGGCGTTTATGAAAGCCGGCGATGATCTTTTAAAACGCGTGGCTGAAGAAGTATCGGAAATCGGAACCGTGGATCAGCCTCCTTCCAGGGAGGCTCGGAATCGGATGACCATGGTCATTGTTCCAAAATAATGAAAACAATATAAGCTCTTTTGGGTTCAGCACCGTAGACGCAAGGCATGCCTTGTCTTTACGATCTTTCGCCTCCGGCGCAGATTAGGAAGATGGCTGTTCTTTCCTTAAGGGTTGAATGGTGTAGTGGAGGAAAATAATGCCTAAAATGAAGACCAACCGCGGGGCGGCCAAGCGCTTCAAAACCAGCGGCTCAGGGAAAATTGTGAGGAATAAAGCTTTTTCGAGCCATATTCTCACCAAGAAAAGCACAAAGAGGAAACGGAATCTTCGAAAGTCTACTGTGTTGGACTCGGCAAATCTGAAAGGTGTCAGGCGGATGATTCCATACGGCTAGATTTCTGCTTCCTTTACAAAATTTTGAACAAATAACTGCAATAAATGAGGTTTTGTCATGTCAAGGGTTAAAAGAGGTTTTAAAGCCAGAAGAAGACGAAAAAAAGTATTAAAGGCCGCAAAAGGGTTTCGGGGCGGTCACAGTAAACAGTACAGAACGGCTGAAAGTGCCGTGCTCCGGGCCGGAGTGTATGAATACCGCGATCGCAGAGTTCGGAAACGTGATTTTCGAAAGCTGTGGATTATCAGGATCAATGCGGCTGCCAGAGCCCACGGGCTTTCCTACAGCCGGTTGATAGGGGCGCTCAGCAAGGCGGGCGTTGTTCTGGATCGTAAGGTGCTTGCAGATATGGCGGTTAATGATCCAACGGGGTTTGCCCGGTTGGCCGCAATGGCCTCGTAAAGGTACGTTTGGTGGGTAACACCGTGAAAGACCAGCTTCTGAAACTGGAAAAACGCGCCAATGATGAAATTGCCGCCATCAGGGATCCGTCTGATCTTGAGCCGTTCCGGATCAAATACCTGGGTAAGAAAGGCGCGTTGACATCCCTGATGAAAAGTCTGGGAAAGCTTAGTCGCGAAGAACGTCCGGAAGCGGGTAAACTGGCCAATCAGATCAAAGTAAAGCTCTCCCGCTATTTCCAGGATGTCAAATTATCCCTCGAAGCCGGCGGGAGTGGGGACATCGCTTCCGTGGATGTGACCCTGCCGGGTAGAGAACCCCTTTACGGGCACCTGCATCCCATTACCTCGATAATTAAAGAGGTGTGCCTCATTTTTTCACGGATGGGGTTTCGAGTGGTCAAAGGTCCCAATGTGGAGTTGGATTATTACAATTTCGAGGCGCTGAACCTGCCCAAAGATCATCCTGCCAGGGATATGCAGGATACATTTTATATATCCGAAAATGTGGTTTTGAGAACCCATACCTCTCCCATTCAAGTGCGTGTCATGGAAACCCGGCAGCCTCCTGTCAGTGTCATTGCACCGGGGAAAGTATATCGGCGTGATTCGGATGTTTCCCATACCCCCATGTTCCATCAGGTGGAGGGGCTTCTGGTGGACCGGGATGTTTCCTTTGGTGAATTGAAAGGTACGCTGACCCGATTCATTCATCAGATGTTCGGCAGCGATACCCGTCTGCGTTTCAGACCCAGTTTTTTCCCTTTTACCGAGCCCAGTGCCGAGGTGGATATCAGGTGTGTTATGTGTGGGGGAAAAGGATGCAGGACATGTTCCCATACGGGATGGCTGGAAATACTGGGTTCCGGTATGGTGGACCCTGAAGTATACGGTTTCGTCGACTATGATCCTGATGTATACAGTGGTTTTGCCTTTGGTATGGGGGTTGAGAGAATTGCCATGCTGAAATATGGGATCGATGACATTCAACTCTTCTTCAAGAATGATATGCGGTTCTTGAACCAATTCTAAGTCGGCAAGCCGCGGTTTTAAAAGCGAACAGCTAATGGCCAACCGCTAACCGCTAACAGCTTCTAACAGAGTATAATCCATGAAGGTAAGCTTAAACTGGTTGAAAGAACACGTTGATATCGCGCTTTCTCCCGAGGAACTCGGTCATGTTCTGACCATGGCGGGTCTGGAGGTGGAAGGGATTGAGGTGGTGGGTCAGAATCTGGACCATATCCTGGCGGCTAGGATTCTGGAGGTGACGCCCCATCCCAACGCCGATCGCCTGTCCCTTTGTCGGGTCGATACGGGAACCGATATGGTCCAGGTGGTTTGCGGCGCACCCAATGCTTCCGAAGGGGTTCTGGCGCCCTTGATTTTGCCGGGCGGAAAACTTCCGGATGGGACGAAAATGAAGGAAGGTCGTATTCGGGGGGAGATTTCAAAAGGGATGCTGCTGGCAGAAGATGAAATGGGTCTGACGGATGATCACAGTGGGATTATGATTCTGCCTGAGGATGTAGCCCCCGGAACGTCCCTGCCCTCGCTGTTACCCTTTCCCGACTGGGTTTTTGATGTGAGTATTACCCCCAACAGGCCGGATTGTGCCAGTGTTCTGGGGATTGCCAGAGAGATTGCCGCTAATACGGGAAAACAGCTGAAAAGTTTTGAAAAAGGGGTGGATGAAAAAGGGCCGGCCGTGGACGGGCTGACGGATGTTTCCGTCCAGGACCCCGATGGGTGTCCCCGTTACGCGGCAGCGGTTGTGCAGGATGTTTGCCTTAAGCCGACACCATTCTGGATGCGCTACCGGCTTTTTCAGTCCGGTGTTCGAAGTATCAGCAATCTGGTGGATGTGAGTAACTATGTGATGCTTGAAATGGGGCAACCCCTTCATGCGTTTGATTATGACAGGCTGAGTGAGAATCGAATCGAGGTTCGCAGAGCTGAAAAAGGAGAGGCTTTCACAACACTGGACGGGGTGAAGCGGGATCTGGACCCGGAAACACTCCTCATTTGTGATGGTGAAAACCCCGTTGCGCTGGCCGGTATTATGGGTGGTTTAAACTCTGAAATTCATGAAAATACGAAAAATATTCTGGTGGAAAGTGCCTTTTTCGATCCCATTACCATTCGTCGGGCGTCAAAACGGCTGGGGTTGTCCACGGAAGCTTCTTATCGGTTCGAAAGAGGCGCCGATATCGGGGGTGTGATCTCCGCCCTTAACCGGGCACTTTATTTTATTGACCTGCTGGCCGATGGTGTGACGGCCAAAGGCATAATGGACAACTATTCCAAACCCTATACGGCCCCCCGTATTTCTTTCCGATCTGAAAAAGCCAACGCCATACTGGGAACTTCCATTTCAAAAAGTGCCATGAAAGATTACTTTGATGCGCTTGACATGAAGGTTGGGGAGGATGGGAATCAAGACTCTCTATATGTTATACCGCCCACATTCAGGGTGGATATCAAACGGGAAGTGGATCTGGTGGAAGAGGTGGCAAGACTCCATGGATTCGACAATATTCCTGTGATTTCACCCCGGATCACGCCTTCCGAGGGATCGGAATCGCCTGACCTGTTACTGCGGGATAAGGTCAGGACAATGATGAAGGCTTTCGGTTTCTCTGAAATCATCACCTACAGTTTTGTTTCTCCCGATTCTGTAAATGCCCTTGTGGGGGAAACAGTCAGTCCGTTGAAAGATTTTACCAGGATCATGAACCCCCTCACAGTGGATCAGTCTGTTCTGCGAACCTCTTTGATTCCCGGGCTCATGGAGACGGTCAGGTACAATGTCCTTCATGAAATGGGAGATCTTAAGCTTTTTGAGTGGGGAAAGGTTTTCTTTGACAAGGAAAATCATGTGCAGCCGCTTGAGAAAATCTGCTTGGCCGGTGTCATGGTGGGTGCGCATGCTGAAAAAACCTGTTACAATGAAAAACGGCCCGTTGATTTTTATGACGTCAAAGGAATATTGGCGGTGCTGTTAAAAGAACTGGGACTTGAGGGTTTCCGGTTCAAACCGGAGAAGGACCTCCCAGGGTATGATGCGAGCATTTCATCCGGGATTTATGGTGGTGATACACGCATTGGTCAGGTTGGTTTTGCTTCTCCTGAGGTGATTGAGGCCTATGAGCTGAAGATGGACCATGTCTGCCTTTTTGAGCTTGATGTGGCAGCCCTGTTGGCGGCGCTACCTGAAAAAAAGGCGTTTGTCCCTTTTGGCAAGTTTCCGGCTGTTCATAGAGATCTTTCACTGCTCTTGGATCGTCGGATTGAGTGCGGCGCCGTCATGGATATTATCAAGGAAGAGGGGCGCGATCTACTGGAATCCGTACATGTTTTTGATTTCTATGAGGGAGAAAGGATCGATCAATCTAAAAAGGCCATTTCTTTTAAGATCTCTTTTCGATCGGATCGGGGTACCCTTGATGGGGAAGCGGTAAATAGTTTGTACGAAGCAATGGTTGAAAAAATCGGGCAGAAGATGGGAGGTAAATTGAGGGAGGGCTAATAAAAGATGGTCCAGATTACTGAGAACAGAAAATATTTTCGTATTGGAGAAGCGAGTCGTATCGTAGGGGTTGAGCCCTACGTTCTGAGATACTGGGAGAGTGAGTTTTCCCAGATCAGACCCCAAAGGGCCGATTCCAACCAGAGGACCTATCAGAAACAAGACCTGGAAACTTTGCTGGAAATAAAGCGGCTGCTTTATGAGGAAAAGATGACCATTGAAGGCGCCAGGCTTCGATTTAAAGGGGAAAAGCCTGAAAAAACGGCCTTTTCAAGTCCAATTATTGAAGAGGTAAAAACAGAACTGCGTAAAATATTGAAAATTTTAGGTTGAACCATAACGTCCAGCTTCCCGGCATCCAGACCGCAGGGTTGCGATCCTGCTCTCGTGCCCAATTCACAATAAGGCTCGGCCGACTCACAATAAGGGTCGGAAACACAGGACGGAACCAGCGTTAAATACATCCCTTTCCAACAGATCCGCTGACAGCGGTTAAACGCTAATTTGCATTAATTTTATCTCGAAGAACTCCTGACGTTTTGAATACCACAACCCTTCTTGCCCTCAGTTGCAGGTCTTCCGTGGTCTGTGGGTTTCTGCCGCGCCTTGATGCTTTTTCTTTCACCAGAAACTTTCCAAAACCGCTGATTAAAAGGTCTTCCCCGCTTTCGAGGGTTTCCTTGATGATTTCAAGGAGTCCTTCCGCTGACGCTCGCGATTGGCTTTTGCTGAGTCCGACCTGATGATAAATATTATCAATAATTTTTTCTTTGGTGAGGGCCACCATTAAACCTCCTGCAATGGTCTCGTAAAAGAGACTTCAGAAATTGTTATTATATTTTGTATTCCCGTACCAAAATATAATACTTGCAATGACCAATTTTATGAGCAATGAATATGGCTTATGTCGAAAAGAGTGTCAAGCATTATTTGTGTTTTTAAATTTTTCTTTCAGGTTTTGGTTAACAATCTCAGGAACCAGGCCGCTTACATCCCCGCCAAAGCTTGCGGCTTCCTTGATAATCGTTGAACTTATATAAAACCATTTGTAATCCGTCATTAGAAATATGGATTGGACATCGCGATTGAGCTTTCGGTTCATGAGGGCCATCTGGAATTCATATTCGAAATCCGAAAGTGCGCGTAATCCCCTCAGAACCACATTTGAATTTTTGTGGATCGCGTAATCCACCAGAAGCCCATCAAAGGTATCCACTTCTATTCTTGAATTCTGGTGGACCGCTTTTTCAATCATTTCGATTCTTTCATCGATGGAAAACAAGGGGACCTTCTTGGGGTTGTTCAAAATGGCAATAATCAATTTATCGAATATCTCCAGTCCCCTTGAAACAATGCTGAGGTGTCCATTGGTTATGGGATCAAAAAATCCGGGATAAACGGCGATAGCTTTTTTCATGAAGGGTCCTTTTTTTTATAAATACTGAGTTTGGTATCTCCATAGATTCGGGTTTCAAGCAAATGTAGCGGCAAAACATGCTTTGTCTCTGCGGTTTTGCCGGTTTCCAAAACGATGAGGGCCCCAGGCGCCAGCCGTGCCGAAGCGGATAGTTCTTCGATTAAGCCCGCCGCCAGATGACTTCGATAGGGTGGATCGAGAAACACCAGATCGTAAGTTACATCAAGATAGGGGCCTTTCTCCGGAAGCCCTTTCGAGAGGTCCCATTTACATATTTGCCCTGAATTTTCGTATCTACACCGCGCAAGGTTCTTTTTAATGAGGGAAAGGGATTGCTTTGCATCGTCCACAAAGACAGCGAGGGTAGCGCCTCGGCTCAGGGCTTCTATACCCAGAAGTCCGGTGCCGGAGAACATGTCCAGTACCCTTGAACCGGAGAGATCCTGTCCGATGATGTTGAAGATTGCTTCCCGGACCTTGTTGCTGCTGGGGCGAATTTCAAGATTTTTGGGTGCTGCTAAAACCCTCCCCCTTATCTGACCACCGGTGATTTTCATCTCATGTTAGGCATTTAGATACCCGATAACCGTTTCCCCGGCTTTGACCTTTTGTCGAACCTGGGCAACAATTCTGCTGTCCGCAGGGAGAAAAACTTCGAGTCTGGAGCCAAAGCGGATAAGACCGAATCTTTGACCGGTTTTAACGGTGTCCCCCTTATCAACCCAGCAGACGATGCGTCTTGCGATCAAACCGGCGATCTGGATCACCAGAATTTCCTTTGAATCAACTGTTTCCAGTGTAATTCGGTTGTTTTCATTCTGCTCGGATGCTTTATCCAGGTCCGCTGAAAAAAATTTCCCCGGATGGTAGGAAATTTTCTTAATGGCCCCCTCAATCGGTATTCGGTTCACATGAACATTGAAAATGTTCATGAAAATAGACACCTTGATGGACGATTGGCCCAAGGGATTGTCTTTTTCGTCCATATGCTTGATTTCAATAATACGCCCGTCCGCCGGCGTCAGCACGGCATTTTTTTCTTCTTTATGGTGTCGTTCGGGGTCTCTGAAAAAGCGGATAACAAAAATCGTAATGACGCTTGTTATAATGGTGAACGTCGCCCAACCCAAGAATGCAAAAATGAGGGTGATTCCGATTCCGATGAATATAAACGGGAATCCTTCTCTTGCCAAAGGCAACTTGTTGTTGATGCGTGTTTCCTTGTTCATATGTGATAAACCTATGGGGTTGATGGCGTAGAAGTTGTTGCTGTTATATTTATTTTGGATGGGGTTGTCAACGCGGATTATTCACGGGTTTGGTAAACCCGGTTTTGGTCGTATATCCGGTGGTCTGAAATATCTGGGGACCAAGGTCCCCGGATCGTCAATATCACCGTCATCGAAACGGTTAAGGGCCAGGGCGCCTATGGAAGAGGCGTTGAGTTGCCAGCATTGGGGGGGGGCGATCCTGGCATGGCTTCCGACTAATTTTTTCAGCAGGTTACCCTGGTTCGAAAAGTCGTTTCCAATGAAAACAGTCGTTTCGGTGAAAAGAGAGGGTAAGGTGTCCAGTTTGAAACAGCTGTCTTTTTCTTTTCGCTGAAGTTCCTTTTCCCGGTTCCAGAGGAAAAGGGCTGTGAAGACTTCCCCCTTTCTCGAGGAGAGAATCGGCGCGATGGGGTGAGCTGAAAAGGGAAGCTGAAAGGCCAGGGCCCTCAGGCTGGATATGCCGATGACAGGGATTTGAAGGGCCTGGCAGAACCCTTTTGCCAGGGAAAGGCCCACCCGAAGGCCGGTAAAACTGCCGGGCCCGGTGGCTACGGCAATGCATTTGATGTCTTTTTGTTTTAACCCGGAACCGGTGAGCAGCATGTCAACGGCCGGCATGAGGCCGCCAAAGTGCCCTTTTCCTTCGGACATCAGATTTTCAGCAATAACCGTGCGGTCCATACGCAACAGCGCGATACTGCATTGCCGGGTAGAGGTATTGAGTGCAAGGATCATGGGTTAATCGTAATCATCTATTGCAGAATTCTCGCGATGTCGTTGTAGATGACAACCATCATGAGCATTACGAGAAGACCGATGCCCAGTTTCTGGGCAAATTCCCGTTTTCTGACATTCAGGGGGCGGCCGATGATCAGTTCAATCAGTAGAAAAATAATAAAACCACCGTCCAGAACCGGTATGGGTAAAAGGTTCAAAATGCCCAGATTGATGCTGATAACCGCCGTAAAAGGAATGAGATAGGTCCAGCTCTGCTCGGCCAGCTGGCCGGTCATCTGGCCAATCAGAATAGGGCCCCCAAGGGTTTTGATGGAAACGATCCCCTGAAAAAGTTTGACAACCGTCAGACAGGTCAGTTTGATGATTTCCCAGGTTTTAAGGGATCCCTCTTTCAGTGCCCCCAAAAGGCCCACTTTAATTTCCCTGAAGGACCCGGCTGAGACAACCCCCAAAAGCGGAGTTTTGATTTCTTCACCAAAAATATTCTTGACCACGCTCATTTCAGGAATGACGGTAACAGTTGACAATTGCCCATTTCTTAAAAGGGTTAATTTGATGGGTTCCCCCTGGTTGTCCCCAACGATTTCCTTTAGCTGCGGCCAGGTATCCGTCTCCGTGCCGTCAACTGAAATAATCAGGTCACCTTTTTTGAGGCCTCCTTTGTCGGCTGGAGATCCCTCACGCACCTGACCAATTTCAGTGGTCAGGACCTGCATACCGGTGAAACCAAAAGAAGCACAGAAAATGATTAGGGCCAGAAGAAGATTGAACATGGGGCCTGCGGCCACAACGGCAATTCTTTGAATGGTGGGTTTATGGCTGAAAGACTTTGCTTCATCTTCAGGAAGAATGGGGTCTTCTTCCTTGTCATCGCTTTCGCCGAGCATTTTCACATAGCCGCCCAGAGGGATGGCGGAAATGAGGTATTCAGTTTCCCCGATCTTTTTCCCCAGGACCTTCGGGCCGAAACCCAGTGAAAACTTAAGGACTTTTATGCCGAAGTGCTTGGCAACTAGGAAATGCCCCAGTTCATGGAAAAAAATCAGAACGCCCAAAACAACCAGAAAAGGGAGAACGTAGTAAATAAAATAATGCATGGGTTTACCTGGATTCAGTAGGCCATAAGATTGGCAAAGGTTTTTTCACGTGCCCACCTGTCGGCATCCATGACCGAATCGATTCGATCGATGGGATGCGTTTCGTGAGCTTCCATGGTTTGTTCGATCAGTTTGGGGATATCCAAAAATCCGATCTTTTCTTTTAGAAATGCATCCACGGCGATTTCGTTGGCACCGTTTAATACTGCGGGCATGCTCCCACCGGCTGAGGCTGCCGTCAAAGCCAACGCGAGGCATTTGAACCGTTTAAGATCCGGCTTTTCGAAATTGAGGGGCCCCACTTCTTCCAGCTTCAGGGGGGGGAGTCCGGTTTTGATGTGCCTGGGATAGCTAAGGGCATAGGCAATGGGAATCATCATGTCAGGGATGCCCATCTGGCTGATGATGGAACCGTCCTTGTATTCCACCATGGAGTGAACAATACTCTGGGGGTGTATGAGGACGTCAATTTTTTCTATCTCCACATCGAACAACCATTTTGCTTCAATGACCTCAAGCCCCTTGTTCATCATGGTGGCTGAATCGATGGTGATTTTCGGACCCATTTCCCAATTGGGGTGCTTCAGGGCCTGGGCGGCGCTGACCTGGGCCATTTGCTTGAGCGTCAGGTTCCTGAAGGGGCCGCCCGAAGCCGTTAGAATAATGCGTTTCAGGTCCTCTTTTTGATGTCCCTGGAGGGATTGGAGGATTGCGCTGTGTTCACTGTCAATGGGCAGAATGGAAACCCCCTGTTTTTCCGCTTCGGCTAGGACAAGAGGCCCTGCCATGACCATGGTTTCTTTGTTGGCCAGGGCAATCTCTTTACCCGCTTTAATCCCTTCAAAGGTGGGCATAAGGCCTGCGGCGCCGGTGATGGCGGAAACAATGGTATCGACCTCGTCCATGGTTGCCAGATGTTTGAACCCGTCTGGACCGAAAAGGATGTCGGGAAGATCGCTCCCGGTTAGGGTTTTCTTGAGATCCATGGCGAGGGATTCATCTAAAACAGCAACGGCTTTCGGTTTGAACATCTCTATCTGGTTTCGCAGGATGCCAATGTTTTTTCCCGCTGAAAGTGCGCGTACCCGGTATCTCTGCGGATTGGCGCGAGCCAGCTTCAGCGCATTTACACCGATTGAACCCGTGGATCCCAATACACTTAAATTTTTCACCTTATGATCCGTGGTCGTCGTTTTCATGCATTCGCCTTTGCCCTGTGTTTTTGATAAGGGTTATATGCTGAGATAGAAAAAAAGGATCGGTATGGCAAATAGAAGCCCGTCAATGCGGTCCAGTATGCCGCCATGACCCGGAAGAATATTCCCCGAATCTTTGACCCCCTGGTTTCGTTTTAATACGGATTCAGCCAGATCCCCGATCTGGCTGGCGATGGCGAGAGTGATGACCAGCAGGACCAGAGACACATTAAACAGATGGATGTCTATGAACTTAACAAATAACATGGCGGCAAGCAGGCTGCAAAATACCCCTCCGGCTGCACCTTCCCAGGTTTTTCCGGGACTTACGCGTTCGTGGAGTTTGTGCTTTCCGAAAGACCTGCCAAAATAGAATGCACCGGTGTCACAGGAAAAAACCACGGCCAGTAGAAAAAAGATCCAGAGGTGTCCCTGAGGGCGCATATCAATAAATACGAGCAGGGCCAGGGGGAGCGCGGTGTAGACCGGTCCCATTAGGGCCGCCATGCTGGACATTGCCGGTTCTTTTTCCTTCTCGGCAGAAAAGGTAAATACTTCAACGGCCAACGGGAAAAAAGCCCAAAGCACCATAATGCCGGGTAAAAGCAATGCCTGCCGCATGTAAACGGCAACAAAGAGCACCAGGACCAGAGCACTGTTGATCCATTTGATATAAGGGGAAAGTCCGGGGGCAGTGATCCTGAAATATTCCCAAAGGCCGACCAGGGCGGCAGCACAGAGCAGGATGTAAAAGAGGTATCTGGGGCCGAAACCGATCAGGAAAATCAGGATCGGGACAGCGATGATGCCCGTAAGCCATCGTTTCAGATGCATTTTGTCCGTGGTTGCCATTATGGGCAACTCCGAAAATTCTCGTTATGTTGTCGCGACAGCGCCAAATCTCCTGTCCCTTTTCCGGTATTCCGAAAGTGCTTTCAAAAATTCCGCTTCACCAAAGTCGGGCCACAGGGTTGGGGTGATGTAGATTTCACTGTAGGAAATCTGCCAGAGCAGAAAATTACTGATACGGTATTCGCCACTGGTCCGGATGAGTAGATCCGGATCAGGCATCCCGCTGGTATAAAGGCTGCCTGAAAATTGATCCTCCGAGATGTTCTCAGGATCCATAACGCCGTTTTTGACCTTGACTGCTAAGGCGCGAACCGCGTCCAGTATCTCCTGTCTGCCGCCATAACTGAGGGCAAGGGTCAAAACCATTTTGCTTCCATGGGATGTTTGTCGGATGGTATCCAGCAGTACCTCTCTGGTGTTGGTGGGAAGCTTCTCGGTTCGGCCGATCACATTCAAGCGAATGCCATTTTCTTTCATCTCTTTCAACTCGCGTTTCAGGAAACTTCCAAGGAGTTTCATGAGTGCGTTGACTTCGTGGGGGGGCCTTTTCCAGTTTTCTTCCGAAAAAGCATAAAGGGTGAGGTAGCCAATACCCAGTTCACGACAGAGCGTGACAATTGTTCTGACGGATTCCGCTCCCTTTCGATGCCCTCTGACACGTGGAAAAGCGTGCTTTTCCGCCCATCGGCCGTTTCCATCCATGATAATGGCGACATGTTTCGGCAGGCTTTCTTTGCTTATGATTGACGTCATGTATCAGAATTCAATAATCTCCTGTTCTTTTTGAGCGGTTGTTTCATCCACTTTCTTGATGAATTCATCGGTTATTTTCTGAACATCATCCTGGGATCGGTAAAGCTCATCCTCGCTGATTTCTTTTTCAGTCTTCAACTCCTTGAACATCTCGTTGGCTTCCCGCCTGAGATTCCGGATTGAAATCTTGTTCTCTTCCGCCATTTTTCTAGCCAGTTTGGCCAGCTCTTTTCGCCTTTCTTCGGTCAAAGGCGGGATGGATATGCGAATGATTTTGCCGTCGTTCATGGGTGTGAGCCCCAATTCCGATTTCAGGATGCTTTTTTCCACACTCCCCATGATCGTTTGATCCCAGGGCTGGATGGTAATCAGGCGGCTTTCGGGTGCAGAGATGGTGGCAACCTGGTCAATGGGCATTTGTGTGTCGTAGCAATCAACTTTGATGCCATCCAGCAAGGCCGTGGAGGCCCTGCCGGTCCTGATTCTAAGGAAGTCCTTTTTAAGGGCATCGACGGCCTTGTTCATTTTCTGACGCAACTCGGAAAGGATTTCTTCTTTCATGACGCTTCTCCTAACGGTGACGATCAGCTATTCTCTGAATCCCCCAACTGAAACCTTGAAAACCGTTTGATAACAATGTTTTCACCGGTTTTGGCGATGATCTCATTCACGAGGTCCTGGACGGTAATGTCCGAATTTTTCACAAAGGTTTGCTCCAAGAGGCAAGCTTCTGAAAAAAATTTCTTCATCTTCCCCTCGACTATCTTTTCAATGACCTTCTCAGGTTTCCCCGAAGCTTTGGCCTGGGTGGAATAGATTTCCTTTTCTTTTTCCAGGATATCCCGGGGTACGTTTTCCCGATCGATGGTAATGGGATTTGTCGCTGCAATCTGCATTGCTATATCTTTCACAAACGATGAGAAATCATCTGTCTTCCCGGTGAAATCCGTTTCACAGTTTGCTTCAACGAGGACGCCTATTTTGCCCCCGGCATGGATATAGGCTTGAACCTGGCCCTGCGATGTCTCGCGCCCCCCTCGCTTTTTTGCGGTTGCGATCCCTTTCTTTCTCAAGTGGTCCACTGCTTTATCAAGGTCGCCGTCGCATTCGGTCAGCGCGGCTTTGCAGTCCATGATCCCCACGCCCGTTTTTTCCCTTAACTCTTTAATTAATGTCGCGGATATGGCCAATTTCTATCTCCCTTACTGATGACTGATATTTAACTGTCTTTTGGGTTGTTTTCGGAGGCAGCCGGCGCATCGGAATCTGCGGCTGGAACTTCTGTTTTTGGCAGGATAATGACCTCGGGACCACCGTCATCACCCGCGGAAGGTTCAGCCTTCTCCTCCACAGCGGCTGCCTCCTGCTCTTTTTTCAACGCATCCTCAGCTCTAAGGCGTTGTTCGGCAATGGCGTGCCCCTCGATGCAGGCATCGGCAATTTTTGATGTGATGAGCCTGATGGCGCGAATCGCATCGTCATTTCCGGGGATGATCAGGTCGATGTCATCCGGATCACAATTCGAATCGGCAACGGCAACCACGGGTATGCCGAGCTTTCGGGCTTCCTGGACAGCAATCTTTTCTCTTTTGGGATCAACCACAAAGACGGCCCCCGGAATTTCATCCATGTTTTTGATGCCACCGAGGTTTTTTTCGAGTTTGGTAAGTTCCTTTTCCATTTTAAGGACTTCTTTTTTGGTATACCGATTGATGGAACCGTCCTCTTTCATTTTTTCAAGGTCTTTCAACCGGTTGATGCTCTTTTTAATGGTTTGAAAATTGGTCAGCGTGCCGCCCAACCAGCGGTTAACCATGAAGAACATCCCGCATCGTTCGCTTTCTTCAATAACAGCGTCATGCCCCTGTTTCTTGGTTCCCACGAAAAGGACCGGGTAGCCGTCGGCAACAGTTTTCACCACAAAATCATAGGCGGTTTTAAAAAGTCTGACGGTTTTTTGCAGATCGATGATGTGAATTCCGTTTCGAGCGCCAAAGATGTAGGGTTTCATTTTGGGGTTCCAACGCCTTGTTTGATGTCCGAAATGGACCCCTGCTTCCAGAAGCTGTTTCATGTTGATGTCTGACATTTTTTTCTCCTTTTTCGAGATCCTATTCTGATCTCTATGCCGGTTTTTCCTCGGCCCGGAATATTTTGCACCCGTTCTCGTGCGTTCACCTTTATCAAAGTTAAACGCAATTCAATCGGCACCTGGCAATAATCCGGGACTGTGTTTTTAGGGCAAATATGCCCTTGAGCTAATTTGGCTATCTTGGTATGATCCCAAATCAGCCTTTGGCGAATTTTTCGGATGCACCTGACGAACACAGACCCATATGCGTATTTTGCAGTTTGTCACGGGTGAATCCTTGAATTTGATCAACTTGAATTTATACTGTGGCCTCTTTTTTTTTGCAACAAAAAAATTTCGTTAAAGGAATTTGAAGGTTCAAAAGTGAAAGATCATGGATGAAGATATGAAGAACAAGCTCAAGCGGTTTGCCGAGAAGGCGGAAATTGGTGCTGTCCGTTCCATATTGAAATGGAAATACAAAAAGGAAGGAAAAAGCATTCCTTCGGATGTGCAGTTGGACCAACAGTCCCGGGATGCGGCATCTTTGGCCAATGACGTCATTACAAAAACCGGTAAAACGGTATGGCATGATCTGAAAGAAGTTTATGGGGAGCATCGCTCCGAAAATGTCGGCGTCAAAAGAGACGGTAGTAAGAAAGAGGGCGCCGGAAAAGGGGGGGTGGAGGAGTGAATAACCAAAAACGGCTATTGGACATCCGGCGGGAACTGGATGAAAAGGAGCAGGAAATCCTTTCTCCATGGGCCTGTTTAAGCCGCAACGCCGTGAGGCGAAGGGAAGAAGAGCGGATTCTGCTGGGGCACAGACAGAACTTCTCTCTTGATACGGACAGAATCCTTCATTCCATGGCCTATTCCAGATACATCGACAAGACTCAGGTATTTTATCTCATCAAAAATGATCATATCACCCATCGGGTATTGCATGTGCAACTGGTCAGCAAGATTGCCAGAACCATTTCCCGTCTTCTCAGGCTCAATGAAGATCTGACGGAGGCCATTGCTTTAGGCCATGACATCGGCCATACGCCCTTTGGCCATGACGGGGAACGGTTTCTTTCCGAACTTTGCGAGTCCTATGGCGTGGGGCGTTTTCTCCACAACATCCAGAGTGTGCGATTTCTGGAGAATATTGAAAAGAAAGGCAGCGGTTGCAATCTTTCCCTGCAGGTACTCGATGGTATTTTCTGCCACGACGGAGAACTTCACTCCCAGTTTTTGAAGCCCATGAAGGATAAAGATTTTGGGGCCCTGGTTCGAGAAATGGAAATTAAAGCAAAAGATCCATTGGTCGATGTTGTTCCCATGACATTGGAAGGCTGCGTGGTCAGGATGGCTGACACCATTAGTTATATCGGTCGCGACATTGAAGATGCCATTCGTCTGGGCCTGATTCAAAGGGAGGACATCCCTGATGGTTGTCAATCTGTTCTGGGTAACAGCAACGGCACCATCGTTTACAATCTGGTGGAGGATCTTGTGGCCAATAGCCTCGATCAGCCAAGTTTAAATTTCAGCGCTCGTGTTGGAGACGCGTTGCAGCAACTGAAACGGTTCAACCAGGAACACATTTACAAGAATGTACGGGTAAAAAAGCAGACATATAAGGTAAGGCTCATGTTTTCGCTTCTTTTTGAAAAACTTTATGAGGATCTTGACAAGCATGGCGAGGCGTCAGTGATTTATAAAGAATTTCTGAAAGAAATGTCTAGGGACTATCAGGCAAAAACGCCGGCGGCGGGAATGGTCAGGGACTTTATCGCCGGCATGACCGATGAATTTTTTATGGATCAATGCCATAAGCACCTGATCCCTAAAACAACGCACTCACTGTTTTAGCCCGTATTTTCTTTTTCGGAATTTAAGTGTGACTGATAAATCAAAAATCCCCGTATTTTTCTCTTAAAACGGGTTGACAAAAAAAATGCAAGCGAGTAATGCTGTACGCACATTCAGGCCTATGTGGCCTATGTCTAGTTTTCATTCCTTTGTTTTATTTTCATTAAGGGGGGTGGTTATGCCTTTTTCACGGTCCAATCCGTTTAGAGTCGAGGCTGGCAGATTTCCGGGGACCACCAACCCGATATTCATCATTCAAGAAAAAATAGCTAAGACGTAAATACCCTATCATCTTACGAAATGGAGGCCTGTTATTATGGTTCAGGGGGGGCAGATCAAAGAAGGCGACACCATTTTGAAGCTTGAAGACGTTCATATGTCTTTCGGTAAAGTGGCTGCGCTGGCCGGTGTGAATCTGGAAGTGAAAAAAGGGGAGATTCATTCCATTATTGGTCCAAACGGTGCCGGCAAGACGGTCATGATGAACTGTATCAATGGCCTTTACAAACCCCAGAAAGGCAACATCTATCTGAAAGGGGAACGCGTCAATGATCTGAGGCCTTACAAGCGGGCGGAACTGGGGCTCTCCCGGACCTTCCAGAAACTGGAGTTGTTCGGTGGGATGACGGTCCTCGACAATATCCGTCTGGGAAGGCATATCCACCTCAAGAGCGGCATCGTGAGCGGGTCCATATATGTGGGCAAAACCAAACGGGAAGAGGTGTCGTCCAGGAAGTTCATCGAAGAGGAGATTATTGACCTTCTTGAGATTCAAAGCATTCGGGACCAGTCTGCGCATATGCTTCCCTATGGACTTCAAAAGCGCGTTGAATTGGGAAGGGCACTGGCCCTGAACCCCGAGTTGTTATTGCTGGATGAGCCTCTGGCGGGATTGAATCTGGAAGAAGTGGAAGATATGGCCCGCTTCATTCTGGATATCAACGAGGAAAAACGATGGCGGGTGACCTGTATCCTGGTGGAGCATGACATGGGGGTTGTGATGGATATTTCCAACCGCGTCAATGTGTTGAATTTCGGGGTTCAGATTACGGATGGAACGCCCGAAGAGGTCCAGCAGGATCCCGCGGTCGTCAAGGCGTACCTGGGTGAAGATGATCTGTATTCCACAAGGAGGTAGATGAAGAGATGACTGAAGCTGGAATAGAAATCACCAAGGACCTCACGATCCCCAAGCTTTTTGTCAGGCAATGCAGGAAGTATGGGAAAAATAAGGTGGCCATGAGGGAAAAGGAATTCGGCATTTGGATCCCTTTTACATGGCAGGACTATTATGACAATGTCAAATATCTTTCCCTGGGTATGGTCAGTCTCGGTTTGAAGCCGGGGGACAAGGTGGCCATGATCGGGGACAATCGCCCGGAAGGTCTCTGGGCTGAGATGGCGGCCCTTTGCGCCGGCGGTGTTGCCGTGTGGTTGTTCCAGGACTGCATGATGGATGAAGTAAAATACATCATCGACCATTCGGATACCAAAGTGTTTGTGGGGGAAGGCCAGGAAGAGGTGGATAAAGCCCTTTCCATCAAGGAAGAGTGTCCAAAACTGGAGAAAATACTGTGGGATGATCCGAAAGGTATGCGAAACTATCACCAGGATTTTCTCTTGAGCATGGAGAAAGTTCAAGCGCTGGGTCGGGAACTGGATCAAAAAGATCCGGCGCTTTTCGAAAAGCTTGTGGAACAGGGTTCGGGTGATGACGTGTGTCTGCTGTTCTATACCTCGGGAACGACATCCTTGCCGAAGGGGGTGCTTTTAAGCCATTGGAATATGCTGACCATGGGGCAAAACTTAATGGCGGTTGATCCGTGTTATGATACGGATGATTTTGTTTCCTACCTCCCTTTTGCATGGATCGGAGAGCAGATGATGTCCATTTCCTGCGGCCTTCAGGTGGGATACACGGTGAATTTTCCGGAAGAACCGGATACGGCCCAGGGTAATATTCGCGAAATCGGCCCCCATGTGATGTTTGCGCCGCCCAGGCTCTACGAAGGAATGACACGTAAGGTCCAGGTCAAATACATTGATGCGACCTGGATTAAACGGAAAATATATGAATTTGGTACGAAAATGGGCTACAAGGCGGCTGATCTCCGGTTTGACAAAAAACCGGTCCCCTGGCACGTGAAGCTGTTGAACCTGGTGGCTTACATGATCATGCAGAAAAAGCTTAAGGATCATCTGGGGCTTTCCAGGCTGAGACATTGCTATACCGGTGGCGCCGCCATGGGGCCTGACCATTTCCGTTTTTTTCACGCGTTGGGGGTTAATCTCAAGCAGATTTACGGCCAGACCGAGATTGCCGGTATTTCCGTCGTCCACCGGGATGGAGATGTCAAGTTTGATACGGTGGGGACACCCATTCCGGAAACCGAGGTGAAAATCAACGAAGAAGGAGAAATCCTTTCCAAAAGCCCTTCCGTTTTTCTGGGATACTACAAGAATGAAAAGGCGACCCAGGAAACCCTGCTGGATGGCTGGCTCTATTCCGGGGACAGGGGCTTTATTGATGAAGATGGCCATCTGGTGGTTTTTGACCGTTCCAAGGATGTGATGACCCTGAATGACGGAAGGCCGTTCTCTCCACAATACCTGGAGACCCGGCTGAAGTTCAGTCCCTTTATCGAAGAGGCCTGGGCCATCGGTGACAAAAGGGAATTTATTACCGCTGTCATGTGCATCGACTATGCGGTAGTAGGAAAATGGGCCGATGATCTCAAGCTCAACTATACCAGCTATCCTGAACTTTCACAAAAGCCGGAAGTCTATGACCTGATCCAGAAACAGATCGAGGAGGCCAACAGAGATCTGCCGGGCCCGGCAAAAATCAATAAATTTGTAAACCTCTACAAAGTGTTCGATGCGGATGACGAAGAGCTGACACGAACTTCAAAGCTTCGCCGTGCTTTTGTGACCGATCGGTATAAGGACATCGTGGATGCCCTCTATTCCGATGTGGATGTGGTGCACATGGATACCACCATTACCTATGAGGATGGGCGGGAGCAACACATTAAAACCGATTTGCGGGTTCAGAAACTATAACATTTAGTCCAATAGTCCAAGATCAGCAGGCCAAAAGATAAGTGAGGAGGAAGCGAATGGAGCTGTTTTTTATGAGCTTGACCACGGGGATTATGGTAGGCGGAATTTATGCCCTGGTGGCCCTGGGATGGGTTCTCATCTATAAGTGTTCGGGTGTCCTGAATCTGGCTATGGGGGAGTTGACCCTGATCGGAGCCTATGTGACCTATAGTTTTTACGAGGCGGGCGTTCCCTTTATTCTGGCCGTCATTTTGACGCTTCTGGTGGGTATTGTCTTAGGCTTTTTGACGGAGCGGATTTTTTTGGATAAGCTCATTGGCGAACCGATTCTGGCCGTCATCATGGTGACCGTGGGCCTTTCCTTTTTCTTAAAAGGCCTCATCGGGTATCTCTGGGGATCCGACACCCGGGTTTTTGAGCCGGCTGTTTTTAATATCAAACCGATTTCACTGGGGATTCTCAGGATTTCTCCCGTTTATCTCTGGTCTTTTATTCTGGCCATTGTGTTGCTCATCGTTTTCATGTGCTTTTTCAAATACACCCGTTGGGGCCTTGCCATGCAGGCCACGGCCGATGATGAAACCGCCGCCCTTTCCCTTGGGGTCAGTGCGCGTTTCGTCTACTCCGCGGCCTGGGCCATTGCGTTTATGAGTGCAGGGGTTGGCGGCGCGCTTCTGGGAAACATCAACGGCATTAATATCTCAGTGGGCTATCTCGGGCTGCTGGTACTGCCGGCAGTTGTTTTGGGCGGGCTTAATTCAGTGCCCGGTGCCATTGTAGGCGGAATTCTCATCGGCTTGTTGCAGAATTTTTCAGGCGCTTATCTCGATCAGTATTTTCCAGGGGGCGTAAAAGAGATCGTCCCCTTTGTTTTCATGGCTGTTTTTCTTCTGTTCAAGCCCTATGGCTTATGGGGTTGGGAGCGAATCGAAAGAGTGTAAAGGGATGTGGATTTTTTTGTATGGATCGTGACATTAAAAAATCAAGAATTTTGTAGGGGGGTTCTATGAGCAGCGTATGGTTGCCTTGCGGTGATTACCATCAAAATTACCATGAAGACCAGGGATGGTGGCAGAGCAAGTTCATCAAAGGGAAGATGATCTTGCTGTTGCTGGTTGTTTTTGTGGGGATTCCCCTCCTTTTTGATGAGTACTGGATGAGTGTGGCCACCATGGTGGGGTACACGGCCATGGGTGCACTGGGCGTTCAATTGCTGATCGGCTATGCGGGACTTTTGACATTGGGACACGCCGCCTTTATTGCGGTGGGCGCCTATACCAGCACCATGCTGATACTGCAGTTCCCCTGGCCCCAGTTCATGTTGGATTCGGGCCTGGCTTATCCCGTGAGTATTGTTGCGGCGGGTATTGTCGCCGGTCTCTGGAGTGTGCTGTTTGGACTCCCCTCCGTCAAGGTCAAAGGGTTTTATCTGATTCTGACCACTATGGCGGCCCAGTTTATCACCGTGGATTTTATTCTGACCCAGTATGTCAGCCAGATCGGTGGACGGGGGCAGGCTTTTTCACTGCCGCCGGGCACCATCAAGATCGGCCCCTGGGTTATAGACACCGAGTTGAGCGTCTACCTGGTGATGGTGGTTCTGTTGTCGCTGATGGTTATTGTTCTGGCCAACCTGCTCCGTTCCAAACCGGGCCGGGCCTGGGTGGCCATTCGGGACAACGATATCGCAGCGGAAGCGCTGGGGATCAACATTGTATGGTATAAATTGCTGGCATTTTTCGTGGCCGGATTCATGGCCGGTGTTGCAGGTGCCTTCTGGGTGTGCAATACCGCAGCGCTCAGCCCTGAGCATTTCCAGTGGTTTCTGTCCCTGTGGCTGGTGGGTGTGATTCTCATCGGAGGGGTGGGTTCCATTCAGGGGGCTATTTTCGGCTCCATTTTCATGGTAGTGGTGATGGAAGTCCTTCAAATGGCCGTCATTCCGCTGGCGGATTATTATCCGAGTCTCCTGATGGATTTTGCTTACGTCAAGGACATGGCTTTCGGATTGGCCATCTGTGGCTTTTTAATTTATGAACCCAACGGTCTTGCCTACCGATGGTGGCAGGCAAAGAACTATTTCAACCTCTGGCCGTTTTCTTATTAGCGTTGCCGGGTTTCGTTGAGTACGGCGTTTATGATACGGGTACATAATTTTGCATGTGGCGGAATTCTGCCGGCGTGTAATGTTACGCGGTTGTTGCGAAAGGGGGTGAGCGTTGTCGTTTACATGATGTTTCGTATCGTCGGTGGTACAGGTTGCCATGAAAGTTCCATAATTAGCGTATAAGGGGGAGAATCTATGAAAAAGGTTACGTTCACAAAACTGGGAATTTTGTTGCTGGCAGTAGTGCTTTTAATGGCTTTTGGTACGGTTGCCGCGGCAAAGAAAGTCAGGGTCGGTGGGCTTATGGATTGCACCGGCGCCACTTCTGATGTGGGGAAGGATTATGCCATCGGCATGATGGACGCCTTTAAATACATCAACAGCCAGGGGGGCGTCAATGGTAAGAAGATAAAATATACCTGGTTCGACTACGGCTATCGGATCCCTGAGGCCATTACCAAGTATAAGATGTTGAAACGTTTGGGATCTACGGCTATTATGGGCTGGGGGACCGGTGATACGGAAGCCCTTTCACCCACCGTCAACAAGGACAAGATCCCCTATGTGTCGGCATCCTATTCGGCGCACCTGACCAATCCTGCAAAAACGCCCTACAACCTCTTTTTCTCGTCGGATTATTCAACCAACGCCAGGAGTTGCATTACCGCCTGGTTTGATAAAAAATGGTCCAAGAATCCGGATTTCGGGAAGCGCAAACCCCGTTTTGCCTGCTGTTACATGTTTGCGTCACCCTACTGCTCAGCGCCCATTAAGGCCGTCAAAAACCAGGCCAAATTGCTGGGCTTTGAGGTAGGCGCTGATCAGGATGTTTCTCTTTTTGCCCTGGACACCAAAAGCCAGGTGATGGCGCTTAAAAAATTCAAGCCCGATCTGGTGTGGCATGGCAATACCACCATGAGTGTTGCGGCAACCGTTCGGGACGCTTATGCTCTTGGGTTGGGAGCTGCTTGGATCGTTAACAACTGGGGTTTTGATGAGAACCTGCCGCGCCTGGCCGGCGAGGCGGCTGAAGGGGTCATGGGGGCCACCCCATGTGCATTTTTCGGCCAGAACGTGAAGAATATGGACCTGGTGGTTTCCTCGGCTGAAAAATACAGCCCCGGTGTGCCTTTGGGTAAAAGGCTGATTCGTACGGTGCAGGCGTGGGGCGACGCATTGGTTCTGTGGGAAGCCCTGAAACGGGCGGATGCGGCCGGTGTCGACATCACCAAGAAAGGTTCGGGTCCTGCGATCATGCTGAAGGGCTTTGAGACCATGCGTAATTTCGATATCGGTCTGGGTGCAGCCCCCATCAGCTTTACGTCAAAAGATCATCGTGCAGCCACCGGATGTATTGTTCAGGAATGGAAAGGTGGAAAATTTCAGGTGGTGGAGGATGTGAACCTGAAGAAGAGATGGCCTGATCTTTGGGAAAAAACCGAAAAGCAAGGCGGTTTCTTCGGCTATTAATCGAAACATGTTCTTTTGTTAAAATGCCCTTTTAAACCATCACGTTTGGAGGTAATGTCTTGGAGACACCAGAGGCAATCCTTAAAATCAAGAACATTGAGGTCAAGTACCACGAAGTTATTCTGGTGCTAAAAGGCGTTTCAATCGAGGTTCCCCTCGGTGGTATCGTGGCGCTTCTGGGTGCCAACGGCGCGGGGAAAAGCACGACCCTGAAAGCCATTTCGGGTTTGTTGAAAACCGAAGATGGGGAAGTGACCGATGGCAGCATTGAGTATGAGGGAAAACCCATTCATCATGCCAAGGCTGCCAAGATCGCCAAGGCCGGCATCGTTCAGGTGATTGAAGGGCGTAAGGTATTTGAACACTTAACCGTTGAAGAAAATCTCAAAGTGGGGGCGCACCTCAGGAAGACCGGATCCGTAAAAGATGGCCTTCAAATGGTGTATCATTATTTTCCAAGGCTCCTTGAGAAAAGATCTGAAACCGCCGGCTTTGTCAGCGGCGGTGAACAGCAAATGGCGGTTGTGGGGCGGGCCATGATGACCGAGCCCAAACTGATATTGCTGGATGAACCCTCCATGGGACTTGCGCCCATGCTGATTCATGAAATTTTTAATATCATTACCAAACTAAACCGGGAGGAGAGAATTTCCATCCTTCTGGTTGAACAGAATGTTAAGTTGGCCCTGACTACTGCGCCCTATGCCTATGTGATGGAAACCGGCAGAATCGTTATGGATGATCCCTCTGAAAAGCTCAGCCAGAATGAGGATATCAAGGATTTCTATCTGGGCATGGGGGGCGGAGAGAAAAAGAACTTTCGAGATGTAAAACATTACAAGCGAAGAAAAAGGTGGTTGAGTTGATTGAAAATTGAAAAAGGAGGTCCACTGATGAAAAAAAGTTTGATACTTTTTGTAGCGTTGTTGTTTGGATTTGGTTTGGTGTTTTCATCCTGCGTGACGACTAGCGAGCAGGTTAAACCCAATAATAGTAATTTTGTGGCGCCAAAAGTTACAATGGAGTCTTTCATGGTTCCCCAATATGATGGATATTGGTACTATGCCAAATCTGTTAAACCTACGAAAGGCAAGGGAGACAATAGGGGCGCTTTGTTACCATTGACCTTTCTCTTTAATGTCGAGAACAAGAATCCCTACCCTATTCTTTTAAACGGGATGACCTTTACCGTTGTTGTTGATAAAGAGTTTGAGCTAGTAACCTACAACAACGATGATGAATACTGGATTCCTGCTGGGAAGATTGACCAGATAAGGGCAACGACGTTGATTACTGTGCGTTCTGCCCTTTTAAGCCTTTTGGTTACAGGCGGTTTTAAATTGAAGGCAAAAGGCGTGAGTCCATGGAAGGCCCTGGAGGGTTGGTGGAAGGGCGTTCCGGAAGGTACGACCCCGGTTCATCTGACTGATTGTTCCTTTACCTTCTCAGCTGGTGATGTGACGATGGTATATCCATATGAGATGGTAGCACAATAACGAAAGATGGGGTGTGATACCCTTTAGTGAAAATTGAATAGCACAAATGGCCTCCATCCGCCCTCTTGCGAACCGTAAAAGGCAGGGTGGGGGCCTTTTTTATAAGGAGGACTATGGGACTTTACGATTTTACTTTCTATGATCTGGTAAATCGCAATGCCGCCATTTATGGCGCGGGCCGGGCCTGGACGGACGATGGGGTGGCCAGGGTTTTTTCGTTTTCCGAGATTAAGGAAGCGGTGGATCAGGTGGCCTGCGGCTTGCAGAAAATAGGAATTGAAAAAGGCGATCGGATTGGGATTTTGGGGAAAAACAGCTATTCCTATTTTCTCCTTTATGGGGCTGCAGCCGCTTTGGGGGCCATTGTGCTGCCCATCAACTGGCGATTGAGTGCCGATGAGATGGCCTATAATCTTAATGATTGCAGTCCTAAGGTTGTTTTTGCCGATCCGGAATTTGAGGAAGTGCTTAAGAACATCGGAGATAAATTGACGACGGTGGGGGACTATTTTAATCTTGGATCCGGCGGTTTTAAGCCATTTGATACGCTTCTGGATCAGGGAACGGCCTTTGAACCGGTGAACGTATCGACAGATGATGGGTTTGTGATTATCCATACGGCGGCCGTTGCCGGCAGGCCCAGGGGTGCCCTTTTGAGTCATGGAAATGTATTGTGCGCCAATATGCAGTTTAATTGTCTTTTGAATTTGACCCCCGAAGATGTTCACTACAATGTACTGCCCTTGTTTCATGTGGGCGGTCTTTTTATGGCAACCGCCGCCTTTCACGCGGGGGCCTTTAACTTGAATGTGAGCAAATTTGACGCGGAAAGAGCGGGTGAATTAATCCAGGAAAAGAAAATTTCGGCAATGCTGGAATTCCCTCCCATTCTGGCCTCTATTCTGGAACAGCATGAGAAAACCGGGGTGGACATCAGTTCTCTTCGGGCTGTGACAGGGCTTGAAGTGCCCGAGACCATTGAAAAATATCAGGAAATGACGGGCGGTACGTTTTATGCCATGTACGGTCAGACGGAAACGTCCTGTCTGGCTACCTATGGATCATATAATGACCGGCCCGGCTCTGCGGGTAAAGCACTCCCCATGGCTGAGGTAAGGCTTCTGGATGACTATGACAGCCCGGTTTCCGTGGGACAGGTGGGCGAAATTGTTGTGAAAGGTCCCATGGTCTTTAAGGGATATTGGAACCTGCCGGAGGATAACGAATACGCCTTCAGGGGCGGATGGCATCACACGGGTGACCAGGGACGGTTCGATGAAGATGGATTTCTCTGGTATGCGGGGCGCAAGGCGGAAAAGGAGCTGATCAAACCGGGTGGTGAAAATGTCTATCCGGCGGAGGTCGAAAAGACCATCCTGGAACATCCGGCTATTGTGGCAACGGTTGTCATCGGTGTTCCGGATCCCAAATGGAAAGAAGGGATCAAGGCTGTTTGCGTGCTGAAAGAAGGGGAATCCATTGAAGCCCGGGCATTGATCGACTTTGTAGGGGAACGGATTGCACGGTATAAAAAACCGCAGTATATTGAGTTCGTCGCCGAATTGCCATTGATGGAAGATGGTTCTCCGGACAGAGCAAAGATGAAAGATCTCTACGGTGGCCCTCAATAACAGGCGAAGACGATTTTTTGGGAGCACATTTGCACTTGAAAAGAGGATGCTTTTTCTCCTATACTGAAACTTATTATTCCTTCGGGATGGATACCGCCATGAAATTTCTGAAAACGATCCTTCCGGTTTTGGCCTTCCTTTCCCTGTATGCCTGTGCAATGGTTGATTCCGCCGGCAGGGAGCTGATGCCGCAGGAAGAATCCGATGCGCCCAGGGTGTATTATGCGGGTGTTGCAGGCCTCAAGATGTTTTCCCAAAGCAGGGTTTCCGGTTTGCCTATAGCCGAATTACCGCTTCACGCGAAAGTGCTGCGCTACAAGACGGAACGGGGGTTTGCCTATGTGAAGGTGACCGGAACAGGTCAGATGGGCTGGGTCAGAAATCGTGACCTCATCTGGCGAAAGCGAACATCTTCAAAGGTGACCGCTAAGAAAGATCCACCGGCTCGGGAAAAAACGGAGGTTAAGGCTGAGAATACGCCTGACGCCAATCATGAGCCCAATTCGGAAACACAACGACGTGATGCTTCCATGTTTGATGCTTTTTAACGGTGTGTTTTAGAGGTTTTTTGACCCGCCATGGACAATTGTCGGCCGTCAGATGCCCAAAGTGATAAAGAAGGCAGCGGGAGTGGTTCCGCTCCCGGAATTGTCGCTCGTTGCAGGGAATTTGTTACCCGTACATTCATAGACCTTCTGTCTGTGGATGAGTGCCGAAAGACGGAAGTCCGTGACGATATCGCGGTTGGTTCCACGCCTAAAGCCACATATTATCTGCTCCTGTCCATATCTGTGTTAATCGCCGGTTTCGGTGTTTTGACCAACAGTCCGGCGGTGGTCATCGGTGCAATGCTGGTCTCTCCGCTCATGACACCGATCTTCGGTATCTCCCTGGGCCTTGTCCGTGGGGATATTGTTCTTCTAAGGAAAGCGTTTGTCGCCGAGTTTGGCGGTGTGCTGATCGCCATCGGGGTTGCGGCAATACTGGGCATGTTCCCTTTTGCTCAGGAAGTGACGCCGGAAATGTTGTCCCGGACCAGTCCGACGCTGCTTGATCTGCTGGTGGCGGCTCTTGCGGGTGTTGCCGGTTGTCTGGCCATGATCGATGCGCGAATCAGTCCGGTATTGCCGGGGATTGCCATGGCCACGGCATTGACGCCGCCCCTGGCTGTCAGTGGCCTTTGCCTTGCGTTCGGGGCTTTTCAGGGGGCATGGGGGGCTTTTCTTTTATTTTTCGCCAATTTCCTGGCTATTTTGGCGGTTTCAGCAACACTCTTTATCGTGGCGGGGTTTGTCAGCCGTCAAGAAATGGGTTCCGGGCTGTCTGTTCTGAAACGTTTCCTGGCGCCGGTCGTCGGGCTGATCCTCGTAACCATCCTGTTGACAAACGCCCTGGTGGGTATTATTGCGAAAAACGAGACCACAAAAGCCATAAAGGGAATACTTGAAAAAGAATTGAGCACGGAGCGGGGTGCCTGTGTGGAAAATGTAATTTACGACAATAAGGCTAAAGGCGTTGATATCCTCGCGTATGTCACGACCCCTCGTGTGTTGTCTCCCCGGAAAATAAAAGAGATGCAGAGCATTCTCGATAAAAAGCTCGATGCCCATGCAAACCTCATTATGCGCTGCTTTATTACCAAGGATATTTCATCAACCGGGTCCACCAGTGGTGTCGTGGCGCGGAATCTGGATGGTGAATTCATATCCAGCAAACTTCATCCCAATGTGAAACGGATTCAGATTGCCGAACAGGTCCTTCGAGAAATGCTGGAGAGCTATAAGGGACTTTATCTGGACCTTGATCATCTGAATCTGGTACAACTTCCCAACGGTGCGGTGGTTGTGGCCAGCATCCAGAGTAATCGAACCCTTACCCCCCTTGAGGTATCCAGGTTTGAAAAAGCCATTCAGAAAAGGCTTAAGGACGAAAAAGTGCGCCTGCTGATTCGTTCCGATGACCTGACGGATGTTAGCAGCAAGGGGCGCGTGTTGTATGGCAAAGCGCATTTTGGAGGACTCTCGAAAGAAGATAAAGCAACAGGCGAAATTCTGGAGAGCCGGATGAAAGAGGAGATCATGCGCATCAAAAACATGTTTGCCCCCAATGTTGATGCGGTGCCAAAGGGTGACATCTGGCTGGTTCGTGCAGAGGTCGTGGGGGCAAGGGTCCTTCGCCCCGATGAAGTGTGTCGTGTGGAAAACCGGCTTTCCAAAAAAACCGGCAAAAAAGTAGATGTGCATGTGTGGAGCCGTGTGGAACTGGTGGTGACGGCAGCAGATTATATTCCGGTGGAGGATTTTATTAAAGAGCAAGTGAGCAAGAATTAAAAGTTTCGGCCCATGGCGTGAGGGGTGATATTTTTTGAGCGGGAGACAGTTCTTCTTGGGACCAAAAATAAAAAAAGTGCTGAAAATTCCTTTAATCCTGTTGTGTTTCGCTGTTCCGATTGCGGGTTGGATCTGGTATGGTGAAGGAGGGATGGTTCATCTTTGCCGGACTGAAGTGGAGCGGCAGGAGAGCCTTGATCGCATCCGAAAGCTTGTGGCCGAGAACCAGACGCTTATCGAAGAGGTCCACCGCTTCCGTACAGATATGACATATGTGGAATCCGTTGCCAGAAACGAGCTTAACCTGATTCGAGAAAACGAGGTTATTTACCGTTTTGGGAAAGGTGGGGGCCTCGGCAATAAAACGGGAAAATAGACAATGGAAGACAACACGGTTTTATATGATGAGATTCTAAAGAATGGGCCGTCTCAAAGCACCTTGCACATTATTCTGGCCCGAATCAGGGAAGAAGGCCGCGTCAGTGAAGTGATTAGATGGTGCATGACGTTTTTGAGGGTCTATCCCAAAGATGTTCATTTGAGAATGCTGCTTGCGGAGTGTCACCTCCACGTGGGATCAATCGGCCAGGCGGAAACTGAATTTCTGAAAGTTTCATCCATGATGAATGATCTGGTGCCCGTCTATGGCAGGCTTGCCGGGATTTATGCAAAGCAGAAGCGGTTTGCAGAGGCGGCCGGTGAGGCTGAAATCTTTCTGGCACACCACCCGGAAGATCCTGAAGTGCGTGAACTGCTTCAAAAGGTTGAAGAATCCGGGTATGCGGCATCAGGAGAGACGGAAGGGCGTGATCAAAAATGGCCTGTTTTGCCGGATGATGACGCGGGATCCCTGGTAGACTTTGCCACACCGACCATTGCGGAGCTTTATTTCAGCCAGGGGCAGCTGGAGGCCGCGGTGGAAACCTACGAAAGGGTCATTGAAGAACATCCCGGCGACAGTGCTTCTGCCCAGCGGCTTTTGCAACTGAAAGAGGAGTTGGAAGCCAGCCGTCCCAGTGGTGCAAAAGAGCCCCTTAATGAGCATGGGCAAAAAGAAAAGCTGCTCACCGTGCTGGAAAAGTGGCTTCCCAGAGTGGGGGAGATAAAATATGGTTGAAAAACCACCCAATTTCGGGTTTACGGCAACCGGTATCGGAAGCGTGCCGTTTTTGGAGGTGGAAGCAACCTGCCGGGAAATATATGGGCTTTTTCCTCATATGCCTTTCTGGCCCCAGTTCGTGAAACGCAGCTATTTCGAAGATATGAGCGTTCAATACAGTGAAGGGCTTCCGCTTCTGGTAGTGAATCAGGAGGAACGAAGCCTGTCAGTCTCACGGACCGGCGAAAGGGAGTCGGAACTGGTGCGTTTTTATGAGCGATTCCTCTCTGATGATATTGAGGCTTTTGCCATCAGTGAGGCTTATGCCCCCGGGCTGTATGCCTTGATGGCGTCTTTGGATGAACCTAAATCGGGTCAAACAAATTATATAAAAGGGCAGACTGTCGGCCCGATCACTTTCACGTCGGGAATCCTGGGGTTGGATGGAAGGCCTGTTATCCATGATCCTGAGCTGTCGGAAGCCCTGGTCAGAGGGTTGGCCATTAAAGCGCTCTGGCAGGTAAGGGTTCTCGAAGAATCAGGAAGACGCCCGGTTATTTTTTTGGATGAACCGTCACTTTCGGGTTTTGGATCGGCTTTTTCCTCAATTCAGCGGCAGGATGTGATTGATAAACTTCAAATGATGATATCCTATATCAAAGGACATTCCGACTGCCTGGTGGGAATACATTGCTGTGGCAATACGGATTGGGCGATGGTTATGGCTGCCGGACCGGACATTATCAATTTTGATGCATTTGAGTTCATGGAACATTTCCTGCTTTACCCCGATGGTATTGCAAGTTTTCTGCATGGGGGCGGCACCATTGCGTGGGGTATTGTGCCCACATCCTGTTTTACGGGTGATGAGTTGGAAAAGAACCTTTTAAAAAGGGTCGGCGAGGGCATTAAAAAGATAAAGAAAACGGGTATAAGTCCACAGACAATTGCCGAAAGATCCATTTTTACACCGTCTTGCGGCATGGGTTCCATGACCCCGGTTAATGCACGTTCAGCCATGAACCTGCTGGCCCGACTGTATGCCGAATACCTTGCTTCAGGATACTGAATCATCTTTTCGATACCTTTATTCCATGAAAAATCGTGCAAGGGTGGACTTTTTATCGATTGTCAGAAAAAATGGTTCCAGGGGTCGTTTTCCTGAGAATTTTGAAATCATGGAGGTTGATCATCTTTAACTCATATAAATTCTTGACAAAAGAAAGACCATGGGATATGTTCCATACGCGTCATGGAAGGAAGGGCGGTAAGGGCTTTTAAGGCAGTGATATCGGGTATTTTTTATTTCGGCATTAAGCGTTTTTGCGGGGGGGGGGGCAGTTTAAGCCCGGCTTTCAGGGCGGGATTTTTCGTCAACATCTGTAGCGAGGAGGGAAGATAATGAACAAGGGTGATTTGATCAGTGAGGTGGCCAAAGTTGTGGGGACTAAAAAGGAAGCGCAGGCTGCAGTGGATTGCGTTTTTGCAAGTATCACCGATGCTTTGAAACGTAAGGATAAGGTTACGATTATCGGTTTCGGGACCTTTAAGGCGGAAGAGAGAAAAGCGAGGAAAGGCATTAATCCCCAAACTGGTAAAGCCATCGATATTGCAGCAAAAACGGTCCCGAAATTTGTGGCTGGAAAGGCTTTGAAGGAGTCTGTTTAGTTTAAAAAAATGGGTAGCATTCCCCATAGCTCTTATTGGATATTTTCATTTCAGTAAGGGCTTTTTTTTGCCGGGTATTCAGAAAAGAGGGCATGAAATATGAAAATTGCCGTAAGCGGAAAAGGAGGCGTTGGCAAAACCACCTTTGCGTCCTTTTTGATAAGAGCACTGGCCAATGAAGGAAAAAAGGTCCTGGCCATAGATGCGGACCCGGACGCTAACCTGGCGCAGGCTCTGGGGGTTGATAAAAGTGAGGAAATCGTTCCCATTTCAGATATGAAGACGCTCATCGAGGAAAGAACCGAGGCCAAAATCGGCTCCATGGGGTCTTTTTTTAAGTTAAATCCAAAGGTCAGCGATTTGCCTGAAAAGCTGTCCGTTGAAGTGGATGGGGTCAAGGTGATGGTCATGGGCGGCGTGAAAACAGGGGGTTCCGGGTGTATATGCCCTGAAAGCGTCTTACTGAAAAGGCTTGTTTCTCATGTGGTGTTGGCCAGGGATGAGGTGGTTGTCCTGGATATGGAGGCAGGCCTTGAACATCTGGGCAGAGGGACGGCCATGTATGTGGATCGGCTCATTGTGGTGGTTGAGCCGGGAAGACGAAGCATTGAAACGGCGCATCAAATTCGTCGTCTGGCCGATGATATCGGGTTAAAAAAGTTAAGTTTTGTGGGGAATAAACTGCGATCCGACAAGGACAAAGACTTTTTGTTGAAAGAAATGAAGGATTTTTCATTTATAGGGTTTATGCCCTACAGAGAGGAAATTAGCGATGCGGATCGCGACGGCCGCCCCCCATTTGAAAAAGATGTGGAAACCCTCGGGGAAGTCAGTGAAATGCTCGCGAAATTGAACGACTAAAGGAGAATGAAACATGGGAGAAAGAGTTTATAATTTTAATGCGGGTCCCGCTGCGTTGCCACTGCCCGTTCTGGAAGAGATTCAGGCGGAACTGCTCGATTTTAAAGGATCGGGTATGTCCATTATGGAAGTGAGCCATCGCTCTAAATGGTTTGATGACGTGATCAATGACGCGGTTCTAAGGACCAAACGTCTGCTGGGTCTCGGGAATGATTTTGATGTTCTGTTCATTCAGGGAGGTGCCAGCTTGCAGTTCTGCATGGTCCCCATGAACCTGGCGCTGGAAGGGAGTCCCGTGGATTATGTCAATACGGGAACGTGGTCCACCAAAGCCATTAAGGAGGCCGAACTTCTGGGAAAAGATGTCCAGGTCATTGCTTCATCTGAAGACAAAAAGTTTTCTTACATCCCCAGAGAATATCAGGTCAGCAAAAATGCGGCTTACCTTCATTTCACCAGCAACAATACCATCAAAGGCACCCAGTGGGCTCAATTCCCGGATGCGGGAGATATTCCGCTGGTTTGTGATATGAGTTCCGATATTATGAGCCGCCCCTTTGATGCGAAGCCCTTTGGTTTGATTTATGCCGGTGCTCAGAAAAACATCGGACCATCCGGTACGGCCATGGTGATTATCAGAAAGGACATGTTGGACAGGACGCCGGATAATCTGTCTTCCATGCTGAAATATACGACGTTTGCCGGAAAAAATTCCATGTACAATACGCCTTCCTGTATGGTCGTCTATACGGTTGACCTGGTTTTGAAATGGCTCGAGGAAACCGTGGGTGGCCTTGAAAAAATGCAGCAGGTCAATCAGGAAAAAGGATCCCTGATCTATGATTTTATAGATCAGTCCGATTTCTATAATGGGACTGCTGAAAAAGACAGCCGTTCCCTGATGAATGTGACCTTCAGGCTTCCCAGTGAGGATCTGGAAAAGAAATTTGTGGCAGAAGGTCTGAAGGAGGGTCTGGGCGGCTTGAAAGGACATCGTTCGGTGGGCGGCTGCAGGGCCTCCATCTACAATGCCAGCGGAATGGATGCGGTCAAAGCGTTGGTGGATTTCATGATCGATTTTGAAAAAAAGGAAGGATAGTTTCGAAAAAAGGGGTGACCGGTTTTGCAAAGAACAAGAATTTCCGAGATCTTAAAAAACGATGTGATCGGTGCACATGTGACGGTGGCTGGATGGGTCAGGACCCGCAGGGATTCAAAGGGCGGCTTTTCATTTATTGAAATAAACGATGGTTCCAGCTTTTCCGGCCTTCAGATTATTGCGGACCAGGATCTGCCCAACTACCAGAGCCATGTGCTGAAATTGCAGACCGGTTGTTCCATCATTGCCGACGGTACCCTGGCGGCTTCCCCTGGGAAAGGCCAGAAAGTGGAACTGAAAGCCGATAATATTCAAGTGGTGGGTTGGGCCGATCCGGAAGTTTACCCGTTACAGAAAAAACGGCATTCTTTTGAGTTCCTGAGGACCATTGCCCACTTGAGGCCCCGGACCAATACCTTCGGGGCCGTGGCCAGGGTTCGAAATGTCGTGGCTAAGGCCATCCATGGGTTTTTTCAGGAAAAGGGGTTTTTGTACGTCCATACGCCCATCCTGACCGGGAGCGACTGTGAAGGGGCGGGTGAAATGTTCCGGGTGACAACGTTGGACCCGGCATCGGTTCCCATGGAGAATGGGCACGCTGATTACAGCCGGGATTTTTTCGGCGGACCCTCCCATTTAACCGTGAGCGGGCAGTTGGAGGCAGAGGTTTATGCCTTGGCCATGGGTGACGTCTATACGTTCGGCCCCACATTCAGGGCTGAAAACTCCAATACTTCACGGCATCTGGCGGAGTTCTGGATGGTGGAGCCCGAGATGGCCTTCTGTGATCTGGAGGGGGATGTGGCGCTCGCCGTTGAATTTCTGAAATATATTTTTACTTATGTCCTTGAACATTGCTCCGAAGATATGGCGTTTTTCAACCGGTTCATTGATAAGTCGGTGATCCAAACCCTTGAAGGTCTCGTGAACCAAAATTTTACAACCCTGACCTATACGGAAGGGATCAAGCTGCTTGAAAAGGCTAAAGTGAAGTTTGAGTTCCCCGTGGCGTGGGGCAGTGATATCCAGTCCGAACATGAGCGGTATTTGTGTGAAAAGGTCTTTAAGGGTCCGGTGGTGCTCATAGACTATCCTAAGGATATCAAAGCCTTTTATATGAAGATGAACGAGGATGAAAAGACCGTACGCGCCATGGATGTACTGGTGCCCAAGATTGGTGAGATCATCGGCGGCAGCCAGCGGGAAGATGACCATGATATCCTCCACTCCCGCATTACCGACATGGGTTTTGACCCGGATGAATACTGGTGGTATCTGGAACTCCGAAAGTTCGGCTCAGTTCCCCATGCGGGGTTCGGCCTGGGTTTTGAGCGGTTGATCCAGTTTGTGACCGGTCTTTCCAATATCCGGGATGTGATTCCCTTCCCCAGAACGCCCGGCAATATTGCTTTCTAGTGTCCATCCACAAATGGCCAATTTGCCCGATTTCTGCGTCAGGCAAAAATTATAATCCTCGAAATACTTCAATGTATTCATGCGGTTATAATTTCCGCCTTCCTTGAACTCGAACAAATTTTCTCATTTGTGAACAAACACTTTCTAACGGTTAAAAGGTTCTGGGTTCAGGAAAAGACTGAAGCCGCTTTTCCAGCAAGGTGTAACGTTTCAGCGTTTTATCGTTGCCTATGCCGATGGCAAGCGCCTTGCGGGTTCCCACCAGGATCACCAGCTTTTTGCCCCGGGTGACGGCTGTATAGATCAGGTTCCGCTGCAGAAGCATGTAATGCTGGATGAGAATGGGGATGATAACGGCCGGATATTCCGACCCCTGGGATTTGTGGACGGAAACGGCGTAGGCCAGGATGACCTCATCGAGATCTGTAAAATCGTATGGCAATTCACGGCCCTCAAAAGAGATGATTACTTCCCGGGTTTCCGGTTCCAGGCGAACGATCCGTCCCATGTCGCCGTTAAACACTTCTTTGTCGTAATTGTTTTTGATCTGCATGACCTTATCGCCCATACGAAATGCGCGATTTCCTCGTTCGATCCCCTGAGTGTTCTGATTCAGCCGGCTCTGCAGTGCCAGATTGAGGTTGCCGGCACCGACCACGCCCCTGTGCATGGGTGTCAACACCTGAATGTCGTTCATGGGGTCAAGCCCGAAATAATCCGGTACCCGTTTACCCGCCAGGTCAAGAATGGTATTTAACACCTGTTCCGGATCTTCCTGTTCAATGAAAAAGAAATCACTTTTCCCCCCGGGGTTTTGACGCAGCGGCATCTTCCCCCCGTTGATTCGGTGTGCGTTGACAATGATACGGCTTTCCCTGGCCTGGCGAAAGATCTTATCCAGTACCACCACGGGAATTGCACTGCTTGCCATGATGTCTTTCAAAACATTTCCCGCGCCGACGGAAGGGAGTTGGTGAATGTCGCCCACCAGAATGAAGGTGGCTTGAAGGGGAATGGCCTTAAGGAGATGATGCATGAGGATGGTGTCAATCATGGAGGCTTCATCCACGATGAGGATGTCGCAGGGCAGGGGATGCTTATGGTCTTTTTGAAACCCCCCCTTTTTCATGCTGTACTCCAGCAGCCTGTGAAGGGTCCTGGCCTCATGGCCCGTGGCCTCCGACATGCGTTTGGCGGCACGCCCCGTTGGTGCGGCCAGTTGTATGCGGATTTTCAACGGTGAAAAAATTTTTAAAATAGCGTTAATGATGGTTGTTTTCCCGGTTCCAGGTCCTCCCGTGACCACCAGGACTTTGTTTTGGGCCGCTTCCCTGATGGCTTCAACCTGGTTCTCAGCCAGGCCGATGGAGAGTCGTTTTTGAACCCACTCCACAGCTTTTTTTGCATCAATGGCCCTGATGGCTTTGGGCGCGTTGAAAAGCTTTTTCATCCGTGCGGCGATACCCGTTTCGGACACATGGAATTTCTTAAGAAAAACCCCCTTGTTGTTTTCCAGGAATTCCTTCGAATCATCGTTTAAATCTTCAAGAACGATTCTGCCCGCAAGCACATTGGCACCAATGGCCTGGGTGATCAGCTCTCGATTGATCTCCAGCATTTCCCGGCATTTTTGAACCAGCGGTTCATAAGGAAAATAAACATGCCCCTCGTCCGCCAGCTGGTGGAGGATGTAGAGAATCCCGGCTTCCGCACGGAGTGGGCATTGCTTGTCAAACCCCAGCTTTTCAGCAATGCCGTCAGCCGTCACAAACCCGATGCCGAAGATATCCATGGCCAGCCGATAGGGGTTCTCCTGAACCACTTGGATGGATTGATCACCGTATTGTTTGAATATTTTGGTGGCATAGCCCGAACTGACGTCATGGGTTTGAAGAAACAGCATGACTTCCCGAATCTCTTTCTGTTTCTCCCAGGCTGCCTTGATCATGGCGATTCGTCTTTTTCCGATGCCCGCCACCGCCGACAGGCTCTCCGGGTCTGTTTCGATCTGGTCCAGGGTGGATTCGCCGAACTTTTTGACGATCCGCTTTGCCATGACCGGCCCGATGCCTTTGATGAGGCCCGAGCCCAGGTATTTCTGAATACCGTAAACTGTTGCCGGCACCTCTGTCTTGTAATGGGTGATCTTGAATTGCTCGCCGAACTTGGGATGGCTGGACCATTCCCCCTTGAGATCAAGGATTTCACCGGGGGAGGGCGCCATCATGTTGCCCACGGCGTTCACGAGGTCTGACCGGCCATAGACTTTGAGTTTGACAACGCTGTAGCCGTTCTCTTCGTTGGTATAGGTGATTCTTTCGATTTGACCTTTGAGGCGGGTAAGCATTTGCCAGGCCTTCTTATGAGATAGAGATCCCCCGAAGCGAGACGACCCCCTTGTTTTGTCATTCGCCAATACCATCACCGTGCGTGAGATAAGGACTATACAAATGTTGCAAAAAAGTCAACGCCCTGATAATGAACTTGAAAATCATCAGAAGTTTGGTAGTTTTACAAATCCGAACGATGCCTGCAAAGGATAATCAGTCAATGAATGTATCTCTTATGGAAAATGAAATCCGCGACCGTATTCAACGCTTCCAAAAACGGCTTTCCGCGCAAGGCGTGGATGGGGCGCTGATCGTGGAAAAAACCGATCTCTATTACCTGTCGGGAACCAAACAGGACGGGCATCTATTTGTTCCGTCCGGGGATGTTCCCCTGCTGATGGTGCGAAAGGATTTTGAAAGGGCTGTTTCCGAGTCGGCTCTTGAGGAAATCCTTCCCCTGACCGGTTATTCTGAACTCCCTCACTTAATATCGAAGGGTAATAATGCCTACCCTCGGCGGATGGGCCTGGAAATGGACGTCCTACCGACAAAGCGCTATTTTTTATACCGGAAGCTTTTTCCAAAGACCGAGTTGGTGGATATCTCTCGATTGATTCGAGAAATTCGAATGGTTAAGTCTGAATATGAAATTGATCGCATCAGGGCGGCGGCCGAAATGGCGGACGGCATGTATGAAAAAGTCCCCGAATTTCTGGCAACGGCTCGGACCGAATTGGAACTCTCCGTCATGGTGGAGGCTTACTACCGAAAACGGGGGCATCCCGGTATCGTTCCCACGCGCGGGTTTAATCTGGATGCCATTTATGGTCACATAATGTCCGGCGAAGACGCAGCCATGCCCAGCGCTTCACCGGGACCGACAGGCGGAAAGGGCCTGGGGCCTTTTTATTCCCAGGGTGCGGGAATGGGGGAAATAAAGCCCCATAGCCCGATACTGATTGATTATTGTGCGAACCTGGATGGTTATGTTGCCGATTCAACGCGTATTTTTTCTCTTGGGAAACTGAAAGCGCCGCTTGTTCATGCCCATGAGGTGATGCTGGAAGTTCAGGAGACACTTTTACGACTCGGGGTTCCCGGTACCAAGGCGGAGGACCTCTACCTTGCGGCTTTAGCCATTGTGGAAAAAGCAGGCCTCAGCAAAGGGTTTATGGGAAGTCCCAAAGGGGTCCCCTTTGTGGGTCACGGCATTGGCCTGGAGCTGGACGAGTGGCCCGTCATCGGCAAAGGCGCACAGACACGTCTTGAAGAAGGGATGGTTATTGCCATGGAACCCAAAATGGTGTTTCCGGGTGAAGGCGTCGTGGGGATTGAAAATACCGTTATGGTTACAAACAGTGGAATGAAAAGACTTATCCGGTATCCTGATGCCATAAGTGTTTGTTGAGGCGAGAGGTAATAATTCTCATGAAACCGCATCGGGATTTCTTTTGATGGTATCTTTTGTAAACAGGTAAAGCACGGAAACCAGAAAAAGTAAAAGCGCGCACAGGGTAAAGGATGCAGTGAATGCCCCCGGTCCCCTTGAGGAATGGGGATACAGGGTTTGCATGTAAATGCCAAGTCCCTGAAGAAAGATTGCGGGGCCGATCATGGTGAAGAAATTGATGGCGGTCATGGCGGTTCCGGCCATTTCAAGGGGCATGGTTTCTTTGATATGGACGTAAAGCAGGGCGCCGCTGGATCTGAAGAATCCAAAGCTGAAAAACAGCATTATCAGGATGAAAAAGGTTGTCCTTGAAGAAAGCATGGCCAGTATCAACAGGATGAGGATGAAGGTTGCCATACCGCCTGATATAACCCATTTGCGTGTATGCAGGACCCTGTCCGACAGCCATCCCCAGACGGGTCCGCCGGCAATGGCCCCAACATTCATTAACAGGATTATGTGTCCGGCATTCATGACGCTGAGACCCATGACCTCCGTAAGATAAGGCCCCGCCCAGAGCGTTTGAAATGCCGCATAGATGCCGTAGCTGGTAAAACTGGCGAGGGAAATGATCCAGTAAGCTCGTTTTTTGAAAAGCATGGTCAGCCCGGAGAGTGCATTGCTTCTTGATTTGGGTAATATTGTCACGCTTCGGGCATCCCGATCCGGTGGTGTATCCCGCACGACAACGTAAAGCGCCAGAACCAGCAACAGGTTGACACCGGCAATGGACATGAAAGCCTGTCGCCAGCCTACCATATCTACCAGAAACGCCAGGGGAACCGTTGCGGCCATATTTCCCACGGTCCCGATGGAAAATACAATCCCCGTGAGGGTGGCGAAAGTAGTGGGCTTGAACCAGGCCGTCAGCAGTTTCAGGGTTCCCATGAGATTACAGGCCATTCCGATCCCAAGAAGGATTCGGCCCAGAAGACCCATGCCAAAGGAATCTGACCCTGCAAAGATAAGGGCCCCTGCAATGCCCAGCAGGGATAATCCCGTCATCATGATGCGGGGGCCTACTCGGTCCAGGAATAGACTGATGGGGATTTGTGTGACGGCAAAAGCATAGAAAAATGCAGCGCTGAGGGCACCCAGTCCCTTTGTATCCAGGGAGAGATCCAGAAGAAGCTGGTCCGCAATTACGGCATTGGTCGCCCGGTAGAACTGCGAGAGGAAAAAATTGGATGACGTGATCAGGAAAATCGCCCAGCGACGGCTCATGGCGCCCCTTTTTCTTGAATGAGTTTCTTGGGCTCAAATTTCTCACAAACCAATTCTGAAACCAAGCTCTTTTTTTCTAATTCCCCCGTCAATTCGACGTTTTTAAATCATACGGCGCCCATCTTATCATAAATATCATTTTGTTTTAACTTGACTTTTTTCTGACGGTATTTTAGAAGGACGGTGATTCAGGTGCTCTAAATGAGCTTAACAGGGAACTCCGTTAAAACGGGACGGGCCCGCCGCTGTGATCTCCGCTCTCTTTAGGAGGGCAACTCTTTTGGCATTTTTTTGACCACTGTTCAAATCAGGCTTTTATGAATGGGAAGGTTGCCAAAAGGGGGAGGGAGTCAGAAGACCTGCCTGAATTGAGGAATTCCGCCAGTTGCGTGGACGCATTGGCTGGGTTGGATCTTGAGGATAAAAATGGGAAATCCCCAGGTCGGTTTTTCGGCTCGGGGTTTTTTTTGCCCACAGGCCCCGACAGAAAAATGCTAAGGCCTTTTTGAAAGCGTAGGCCCGGTAACCGTATGCTGTGGGTTAAAAAATGGAGGTATCCCATGTTGGATCATAAATTCAGGTTTTTGAATTTCCCTTTAGGTTTAATGATGATTTTCCTTTTTCCGGTTTTTTCAACGGCTGGGGAGGAGGAGATGAGTCCCAGGGCTGAGAATGTCCTGGATGAGGTCGTGGTAACGGCTACCAAGACCGAAGAAAAGCGTAAGGACGTATCCAGTTCTGTTATTGTTATCGATTCAATGGATATTGAAGAATCACCGGCGAAGACCCTTGGTGAGCTTCTTGCCAATGATCCGGGCATTGATTTGAGAACCCGCGGCGATTATGGCGGAGCGGCTCAGGAAATCCATATCCGGGGTATGGGCGGAAACGCTACACAGATTCGTGTCAATGGCGTAGAGATCAACTCCCCATCCCTTGGGGTGGCGGATGTGAATAAAATCCCCCTGAATAATATCGAACGTATCGAGGTGGTTAAGGGATCAGGCTCAGTGCTCTATGGTTCCGGGGCTATGGCCGGTACCATCAATATTATCACCAAAAGGCCTGATAGAGAGAAAACCGATCTCAAGGCCACCGCCGGAGCTGGATCGCAGGGTTCCTATCGGCTTGCTTTGGAACAGGGAATGTTTGCCGCCGATGACTTCGGGTACTATCTCACCGCCAATCGCTACAGGACACTGGGGTTTCGCTCCAACAGCGATTTAAGCCACAATGACGCCACCCTTAACCTGGTGTTGGACAAGGGGGATATCCTGAACGTCAGCTTATACGGTGACTATATTTACAGGGATTACGGAATCCCGGGTGTGCAGCCTCCGGCGGGAACCCAGAGCTATTCCATCAACGGCACGGAGTTTTTTAATACGGAATCGGCCAGTTTGCTTGACAGGGGAAGGGATAATGACGCCCATGGGGTTTTGAATATCGAAAGTCGACCTGCGAAATGGGTGGATCTCAAATTTCGTGGAGATTACACCTATATGCAAGAATATAATTACAGTCGATACAGCTTTTCAGGTGAAGGCGCCAGAACATGGGTGACCAACAAGGTTTTAGGCCTTGAAGGAGATGTGAACTTCAAGCCTTTTTCAGGCGCCAATCTCCTTGTGGGTACAGAATACAAACACTATGACTGGGAAAACAAAAATACGGATATGAATGCCTACGGTCAGGATGTGGCGGGTTCCACCTCCGAGACTTCCAATACATTACACACCACGGGAATTTATGCGGAAGCCCAATACAGACCCTGCCGTTATGTGAAGGGGGTGGCCGGCATACGGCATGAAGACAATTCCCAGTTTGGTACTGAATACCTTCCCCGGTTCGGGCTTATTGCGAATCCTTTGGAAAGCACTGCCGTGAAATTCAATTATGGTAAGCATTTCCTTGCGCCCACGCCCAACGATCTTTACTGGCCTGCGGGGCCTTATACCAAAGGGAATCCCAACCTCAAGCCGGAAACGGGATGGCATTTTGATGCGGGAGTCGAGCAGGAGCTGTTTGAGAACAGATGGTTTATTTCGGCAACCTATTTTAACTGGGATTTGAAAGACAAGATCCTCTGGGGGCCGGACAGCAACTGGGTATGGACCCCGCAGAATCTGGACAGGGCCAAGGCGGACGGCTTTGAGGTGGGAACCCGGATCGGACCTTTTTATGATATTACCCTTTCACTGGACTACACCTATACGAATGCTGAAGAGGAAAATCAATATGTTACGCGCCGAGCCACCTATACCCCCAAGAACCTTTTCAAGGGGGACCTGACGTACTGGGCGCCTTTTGGCTTGACCGCCACGGCGACGGTTCGTTACGTGGGAGGTCGTTATTTTTATGGGAGCGATCAAACCATAACAGAGCCTCAAGATACCTTGGATTCCTATATGACGCTGGACATGCGGCTTGATCAGCGTTTTTTTGAAAACTGGATTCTTTCTCTTGAAGGCAATAACCTATTCAACAAGTCATATGATACCTATTTTGGATCCTTCACGGATCCGACCACCTGGCAGACAAGCGCGGGCAAATACCCGGGTTCGGGGCGGTCGGTGTTTTTTCAGGTTGCTTACGAATTTTAGGGAAACTCTATTGGAAAGGGTTGACGGTGTATTTTTACTGGCGAATTATGGAAGAGCTGAAGTATCTGGGGGAAGTCCTGGTTTTTCACGATCCGAGCTTCAAAAGGGAATTCGGACAGTGGGTCCAGAAAAACCAATTGGGATTGGCGCTTAGTGCGGTTGAAAAGAAGCGGGAAATTCTAAATGATTTCGATCCGTTCAATATTTCACCGTCACTCAATTAAAGAAAGGGGCGAGCCCTTAATACCAGGGCCCCCAAGGTCCCCAGGGCCCCCACATACCGAAATTCATGCGGGCATCCATGTTGGCCTGTGCCGCCCAGCGGTAATCCTGCGCCATTTTCCTTTGGGTGGCCAGCTTTTGAAACTGCTGATAGGATTCTTGGCTTCCCACGTAAAGGCATTTGCATGAAGTGGCATCCGCATAGTAGAAATAGACCTTCCCCTCGTGCTGCTGGGGCACCAGTTTACGCTGGGGAAGTCCTTCCAGTGCTGCCAGTTTTTGAGGGGTGTCTGCAAGCTTCATTTTGAACCCCGAGGCGGCGAGCATCCGCTCCATATCCATGGCATTCTGATTCTGAATGGCGGCGCATGACGTCAGGAGGGTTATGGAGGTAAGCAGGGCGACCATGAAAACTGCATTTTTTATTTTCGGCATGTCTATCTCTCCTTATTTAGACAGATTTTATGAAGTTACATCAGGCGCCTGTTGGTTTTTGAAGCCTTGAGAGAACAATGTATTTGTCCTTGAAGTCCAACCTGAACCGGTCGCCCACCGTAAATCCCGTTTCAACCAAGTGGCTATTCGATATGCTAATTCCTTCATCCGTGAATTTTACAGGAGATGTTTCCCGGTAAAGGCCTTCAACTTCAACATATCGCTTGAGTTTATAGGTTAGATATCCGACTTTGTATTGAAGGGTACGCAGGGAGATGCCCGCTTCCTTGCAGATTTTTTCCGCCCGTTTGTATTTTTGAATGAAAAAGAGCAACTGCTTGTCAGAGGAGAGAATTTCCTGTTTTCTGGGAAGCTCAGTGACCTTTCCTTCCCTGGCAACCGCTTTGGGTTCGGGTTCGGATGCTCTTACAGGTTCAACCGATTCCGGCCTGGACTCAGGGTCATTTGCCGTTGCAGCGGGTTCTGATGCCTCAAGTTCCATTTCTTTCACGGGTTTATCATCATCAGGAAGAAGCTGCTTAAGGTCGTTATTCCACCGGTCCCAATTGGGAAGTGCCTTTTCCAGGTCTTCATTCCAGTTGTCCCAGGTTTCCCAGTCATTCTCTGAAGTGGCGATTGCCGTACCCTCCCTTAATTTTCCCTCTTCCATCTTGAATCTCCTTTACCTCGTGTGTTCATTGCTTCGAACGGAAGTTGAAAAGTCCGCCCGGTGATAAACGGGGGTTTGAAAAACTTGGTATTTGGTTTTCAGGAAAATGTTTTGACCCATAATGTTGTGGCGGAAGTGCATGGGAATCGAACCTGCCGACCTATATGTAACATATTAAAATATATAGAAACTTTGGCTATCTTTGTCAAAAATAGGTAGTCAGTAGGTTTTGATACCTCTACCATCCGCCCTTAATAGCAAATAATTCTATCAAAAATGTAAGAGCAAGGGCAACATTTTTTTCTGTTTTATTATCATATAACCTGGAAGATTGGGTGTTGATTGAAATTGCCGAAGAACTGTTTGAGCAGTTGGGTTACAACGCCTTGACAGGCAAAAGCGGAAAAAAGGCCATTGATATATCAAGAAAACAATGAGAGGATCGACATAGTCCTTTGGACAAGAAATAGGATTAAATAAGCAGGTATAATCGCCGAGGTTGAAGACGCGGAAATACCTGTTATGTTTCAGTTAGATACGCCTCTTGGAGGCCTCACACAAATGGCTTTTTAGAGCGCATTTTCCCTAGTTCTGGAAAGTGAAGGATGCTGATACAGAACTTCCGTTTCATCTTTCAAATCTGTAATGCTTCACCTTCGGTGAGCCGAGATGGTTCAGATTTGATGTCTTTTTCGCTGGCAACCCGGTTTTTGCCGGTTCTCTTGGCCTGGTAAAGGGCCTGATCGGATCGGTCAATGACGGTGGAAACCGAATCGTTTTTACGAAATGAACTTGCGCCGATACTCACCGTAATGGAGAGGCCTTTGTCTCCCTTTTCTTTATCGGTTGTGTAGTGGGTTCTTTCAATTGTTTTTCGGAGGCGCTGTGCCTTTTTTAGAGCATTTCGCAGTGATGCCCCCGGGAGGACTATGACGAATTCTTCGCCGCCGTAACGTGCCAGAAAGTCTTCATCACGGATGAACTCAGTGCACTTTTTAACTAATGCCACTAGAACCCGGTCACCGATCTGATGTCCATACCCGTCGTTAATTTTCTTGAAATCATCGATATCGAGCATGAGTAACGAAAAGGATGATTGTTTGATCGTGTTTCGGTCCACAAGTTTACGTATATAGCTATCGAAGGCCTCCCGATTATATGCCTTGGTGAGGCCATCGGTCATTGCCTTGGTCTTGAACTTTTTCAGTTCAACGTTAAGTCTGCTTACCTGTTTGGAGAGCACGTCCATCTGCTGTCTGTCCTGTTCCTCTTTCTTACGTACTGTTGCTTGAATCGACGCAACTTCCTTTTTCAAATTTCTCTTCATGGCCTTGATATCGTTGAGCATCGTTGTAACTTCGATCTGTTTGGTTTGCTCATACACCCTGCGATTGTAATCCCGATTCTCCGTATCCAGGGTTGTAATCGCCGTTCTCTGAAGGCCAATGATATCCCATAGCTCCTTTTCTCGGTTGTTCAAATACTCTTTTTGCCCTCTGATGAAGGCGGGGATGGATTTCTTGTAGTTTTCAAAAATGGTTTCAACGGCCCTCATTTTTTTTTCGGTAACGAATGTTTCCGATAAGCCATCAATCTGCTTTACAAATGGATCGGAACCGGTTTCTTCAAAATCCAAGGAAAAATCCTTAATGAACAGCAATAGCGCTCGGATTGTATCCAAATAGAAGCCCTTTTTTGCTGCATTCTCTCGGATTTCCTCAATAAATCTTTCCATATCAAAGGTCTCGTTTTGCTTGTTTTTCGAGAAATTTGCCATTAAATCTCCTCGTTCGGTGCCACGTTCAAAGGGTACTGTTTTTCAAATCAGTTCCCCTAAATTACGCTTCTGCCTTAAGCAATTTTGTTATATATGATGGTAATGACTCAATGACCTCCGTCGGTGCATTCAAGGGTCTTCGTTTGTCGATTTGTATTTGAGGTGATTCAGCAATATTTATACGCCCAAGATCGATTGGATCCGGCTTTTTTGCCAGGGGTCGACCTTCGGTGTCGGTGCACGGGAGAATAACCGGACCATCACTTAGAAGTACGTACGCCATTTGACCATTCCGCAAAGTGAGTATGCTTCCAGGAGGATAAATGCCGATAATTTTTACGAATGAATGCAGTACTACTTGGAGGAAGGGATCTTTATTTGCATAGGTACGGAAAATACTTGTTACAGCGTTGATAGGATTGAAGGCATCCTTGTAGCACCTTTTACTTGTCATCGCATCATAAACATCGGCCAGTTTTGCAATTTTGACATATGGCGGGAGTTCAATGGGCAGTTTGTTATCGGGGTAACATCTTTGTTCGTGATTAAATAAACCACTATGGTGATTGCTGAGTATATTTTCAATAGTCGCATTATTTATTCTGTTTTTGTCAAGGACCTCAAGGCCTTTTTCGTAAGAATGGGTCTTTATGATTTTAAATTCTTCTGCAGAAAGGCTTCCTTTTTTATTTAATATTTTGTCCGGAATCAGCACCTTTCCAACATCGTGCAGGAAATAACCCATTGACATGTCCCGCAACTCGGAAGGTTGATAATTAATATAGAATTTTAAAATATTTGCATCTTCACTTTCGTTTTTACCCAGGGACATTGATGCAAGATAATTATTGATGATACTGCTGAAATGGTCATTGAAATGATTCAATATCGCCGTTCCGATGGTGCAGACATTGACGGAATGGCGGTAAAGATAATCATCATAGGAAAAAATTTCCTTGGTAATAGATGAAAAAGCGGTACTATTTCGGTTCAGCAAATTAAAAATATCTGAAACAGTATCTTCCACCAGTTGAACATCAAACTGACCGCCCGATTCTTTTATTTCAGAAATTATCTTTTTAATATTATCCTTTGCTTTTCTAAATTTTTGTGTCGCCTCTTTCTTGACTCTGGTTATCTGCCTGATTCTATTTTCAACATCGCTTAAGTCCGGTGTATCAACTTCAGGGACCGCTGATTCCTCAGCAGTTGTCAAGGATAAAGACCGACCTGATTTATCCCACACCCCGCCTTTTGATGCCGAATCTATATCCAAATCGCATAGCCCGTTTTGTTTGATAACAAGCAGCGTGCTTATGCTACTAACCCGGACATCCTTCTCTAAAAGCAGAGCACCCTGTTTATTATGGATATCGATACCGGTCTTAACGCTTCCACCTCTGGCAACAATATCTAACAATCTATCTATTTCCATGGCTGTTATTTATGGTATATTGAAAACTTGGGATATGGGATTAATACAAGCTTAAGAGAGCCCTATTCTCTGAAATACCTTCAATTTTTATCTTGCAGAATGTTGCGGATTTCGGAAAGCAGCGTTGTGACTATTTCTGTATTCTCCATTAGATTGGAATTCCTCATTCGGGTCCCATATTTCACCGAAAGCATGATTTCCTCCGCAGATATACTTTCGGGAAAGAGGGCACCGCTTATCAATGCTCCTTGCATGCTCGCCCCCTGCAAGTTGCATCCCGTAAGGTCCAAGCCACGAAGATTAGAGCTTCGCAAATAAGATCCGGAGAGGTCTAATCCCTTGAGATTGGCCTTTCTCAGATCCAAAGCGCTGATATTACAATCCCTCAATTTAGGAGGAGAGCCCTTTTTCACCATGCTGTTAAACTTATCAAGATTCTCTTCAAAAAGAAGTTCCATTTTGGGTTTGCGCCTTATTTCAATGTTTTCCATTTTTTTCCTCAATAAGGTGTTATGGGTATACCGTTTCAGAGGCCGTTGGGCGGGGAACCTTTGAGTCTGGGAGCTGCTACGGTTTTTGCCGAGGCCCTTTGCTCAGTGCCGTATGCAACTGCGCTTGAAATAGCAAGAATTGTGCCAAATAAAGACATGGTTAAGGTCTTCATGAGTTATTTAAGTGGTTTGACTCCCTATCGTCGAAGGGAGGGTCTGCCAAGGATAGAGGCGGAAGCGAGCCCCGGTTAATCGGGACGTCAAACTATTGGCTCATTTTAAGGGGATTGAGCAGGGGGTTATCTCGCTGCATTTTCGAATGTGTCATTTGAATAATTTATTTTCCAATCTTGCATAATTCTCGCGAATGTGCGATAGAACTGCAACAAAAATAGTATCTGAGGGCGTTGGAAGGCACCTATGGAAGCCTTGATATGTTGCCCCATGCCCAAAATGTAAAGAGCGTATTATTCTGGATTTGCGCTCAGATTCATCACTTCAAATAGCGCAGGCTCAAGAGGGGGGGTAAGACATTGCACGAGGCAAATGAAAGGGATGCCCTGCAATTAAAGGACCGGATAATGAGGTCTCTGAACAATTTGCCGCCCATGCATGAGGTGGTGATGAAAGCTCAAGAGATCATGGCCGATCCAAATTCAAATGTAGAGGACCTTGCCGTCATAATTGAGACGGATCAGTCGATCGTTGCTAAGGTTCTGAAATTGATGAATTCCAGCTATTACGGTTTAGGAAGAGAGATCTCTTCCATAAGACAGGCCTGCAGCCTTCTCGGATTCCGAATATTGCGGGAAATTGTTGTTGCAGTCGGCGTCTCTAATGTATTGGGAAGGAAATTGAAGGGGTACGAATTCAAATCAGGCGAATTGTGGCTGCATTCCATCGCCACCGGCTTTTGTTCGCGCATTCTTGCTGAAAAGAATAATCGTGAATTGGCAAATGATGCTTATACGGGGGGGCTGCTTCACGATGTGGGAAAAATAATCCTTGATCAATATGTCTTGGAAAGGAAGGGTGCGTTTGATGATTTCATGAAAGATGAAACCAAGATGGTTCTTGATGCTGAAAAGGCGATATTAGGCTTTGATCATGCTGAAATCGCATCTGACATATGCAGAAAGTGGCATATCCCTGAAAACGTAACCATTGCAATACAATATCACCATTATCCATCACTTTCGGAGGGTAGTGAACTGGCCCATATTGTTCATACTGCGGATTATCTGGTCAGGCTAAGCGGTCTTGGGTATGAGGATGATGACTTAATGTGTGAGCTTGAAGAGGGTGCACTCGAATTCCTTGGTTTAGAGCAGGAAAACTTCAGCGCTATTACATTTCAGGTTCTTGAATATGTCCAAAAACTTGACAGCGCATATCATAGGTGATTCGATTTCCCAGGTGTTTGGATAACTTCGGTCCAGATCTTGAGTGGGTTATCTAAAGCGATCTGTTTGTTCGTAAACATATGGGGTCTGTTGGCTGCCGGATACTCGTTCATAGCCTTGTCTATCTTTGCCATCAGCCTTTTGGTTTTCGTGTCACTCCATAATTCAATGATCTTAAAGTTGTCCTCTGTTTCTTGATAACGAAACCGCATTTTGGCGTACCCATCTTCATAATACTTGATCCTCTCGGCAAGCTTTGAAGCGTAGGCTTTGAGTTGTTGAATGAGCTTGATATTGTAGTCAATACGCGGTGACTTAACGGCCTCTTCATAGGACGTTAGCCCCATCACTCTTTGTTTAGCTAAAATTTCCAATTTTAGCGCCAGAATCTGTTCATTTAATTTTTCACGTATTGAAGCTGCTTGCGCACGCTTTTCCGACAATTTGTCACGGACAACCAGAATCTGCTGCATTTTCTGTTCGAACATTTCGGATTTGGTAAGATGGTCCGGTTTCGCCTCTGCTTGGGGCGAAGAAGCAGTAGCCTGCGGGGCCTTGACTTGCGATTCGGTTGCGGGGCTTTTGGGTCGCTGGGGTTCTAAACCATTGGTATCTATGGCGGCAGGTTTCAGGTTAAGTTTTTCCGCCCATCGGGACAAAACGGGGTGCTCCAGGATGTTGACATCCTTATGGTATACGAACCAGACAAAGGAGGATCCGAGCACCAGGATTGCAATGACACTCCACACAACAGCATTCCTTCGTCTCTTGCCTCCGTGGTCGTCCTCTTCCATATCAGGGTATTCGTATTCATCCAACGCATCGATGTTTTCTTCTGATTTTTCATCTTCTGCGATTTCATCTGCGTCAGATTCCCCTTGATACAAGTCCGGTCCAATAGCGAGGTCTTCGGTTTTGTCCTCATCACTCTCCTCTTCAAGCGCTGGTTTATCAGAGGGCGCTTTCTTTTCCGTGGCAGTCTTTTCCAGATCCTTTTCTTTTTGTTCTTGCCCCTCCTCAATGGTTGTTTCCCTGTACCCGTCTTTTTTCTCATCCGCACCGAGCGCCTCCGATGCCTTCTCTGTGTCCTCTTCTTCCCTTTCAGACTCCGGTTCTTTCGGCTCCCCTCCATTTGTTTCCGCTTCGGCATCAGAGGTTTTTTCAGGCTCCGGTTCGTCCTCCGTTCCCTCTTTGTTAATGTCTTCAATATCCGCGGACAGCTCAGCAACCATCCGGTCCATTTTTTCCTGGTCTGTCAGTTCCTCCTCTGCCATTTTATCTCCCTTTATCCTGATATTACGTTCCGCGTTTCTTACGAAACTGTCCCTTTTTGCAGCGCCTAACCACCCTTAAAGGATAAATCATGGCCTTTCAGGCTTACAAGCAGATCTCGTCGAGTATAGATATCAGTTTATTTGTCTCCGGTTTGGTGATGTAGTTGTCGGCACCCACGTTCTTGCATTTCAAAACCATCTGCTCGTTTATCAAACTCGAAAAAATGACAAAAGGGATCTGCTTCAGTCCGGCATCTCCCTTTATTTTTTTGCACAATGTCAGGCCGTCCATCCTGGGCATTTCGATGTCGCTTACGATTACGTGGGGCAGGCCATCCGGATAAGGGCTCTTCGATTCAACCTTACCATTAACAGCTGACAACGCATCGTAAGCATCCTTGCCGTTGGTAAAGGCCTTAACATTGGAGAAGCCTGAATCCCCAAGGATGCGCACAAGGCTATTACGGATTGTCGTTGAATCCTCTGCAAACATGATTCGCATATTCCCCCGTGAGAGCTTGTTTGCCGCCCCCAATGTTTCGGTGATTAGCTCCTCAATACCCATGCTGGGGATGATTTTTGCGAGGATGTGCTCAAGGTCGACCACCAACACCTCATTTTCATCAAGATTAACCGAACCGATGATGCTTGTGCTCGAACAGCCGATAAAATCGCCAACAGGTATAAACGCATCCCAGGAAAACCTGTTGATCCGTTTTACGCCGTCAACTTTGAACCCGCTGACAGCATTGTTAAACTCAGTCACGATTACAATCCGCCTCTCGCTTTCAGATGTCGTTCGTATGTTGAGCGCGGCCGATAGATCGATAATCGGTAAGGTCTTGTTGCGATAGAGCATCATGCCGAGCAGTGCCGCGGGGGCCTCAGGTATTTTTGAAACTGATGAAGGATCAAACTGCAAGATTGCCTGGACTTTTACCACATTCACTCCAAACGACTGGTCGCCTAAAAGAAATGTCAGCAATTCCATCTCGTTGGTGCCGCTTTCCAGTAATATTTCCTGCTTCGCCATGATACCCCCAATTTAGGGTCTCGGAAAAAAATAAATGCGCCAAATTGCGCCGTATTTTTGGTTCGTATGCAAGGCGCATCCACCGGTGCATATTAGTGGATATGTATTGGTGGATGCAACGCAGCAGACGGACCAAAGGACAAGTCAGATGGTGTGTTTATTTTTTGCCGAGGCCCTTAGATCGAATTTATGGCAAACGCTAAACCATTGACCTGTGAATGGATACCAAAATAGATACTCTTTGGGGTCGGGAATGAATTCGAACCCATAGGTCATGCCGCCATTGGAATTCCTGGTGGCCCATATAAATTGGGCCTCCCGGTCGCATAATTCGCCATCAATCTCCATTCTCAGGTGAATTTTCAGCGGCTCTCCCGTATCAAAACTCAGACCGGTTTCCGATATATCAATCAACTTGGCCGAAATGATATCAGCATTCACAAAAAACTCAATCCTGCTCTCCAGTTCCTTCCGCGTTGAAGCACGCCTTTCGCGTTCCTTTTTCTCTTTCACACCGATGCCTGAGCATTCATCTCTTCCGAAGCTGACGCAGCTCCTCTGCATTGGTCGCGTTTTGTGAAAGATTCAAATCAGAAATCCTCAAAATCCTTGTCATCCAGAGGAAAGACTTCTTCAGGGTTTACCTCCTTCCGGGCAGCCTGTTATCTTTTGGGGGCTGGAAGGGCTTTCGCTTTTTCAGAGGCCGTCCTTTTGGCCTTTCTACGCGCCGACCGAGAGTGGATCGTACTTGCCTGTGCCGTTTTTCCGCCCACAAGGACCACCAGATCACCCACATAACCCTTCATCTCTTCGGCCTGGGCGGTCATCTCCTCTGAAGCTGAGGCCGACTGCTCTGAATTGGCCGCATTCTGCTGGGTCACCTTATCCATTTCGGTGACGGCCTTATTCACCTCCTCGATCCCCTGGGCCTGCTCTCCGGAGGCAGCTGAGATCTCACTGACCAAATCACCCACCTTTGTGGCGCTTTCGGCCACTTTGGTGAAATTGGCGTTGGTCTTCTTCACCAGATCGGTACCGTCATTGACCCTATTCACCGTACCCTCTATGAGTTCGGCCGTGTTCTTGGCCGCTTCCGCCGCCCTAAGGGCAAGGTTTCGCACCTCGTCAGCCACAACGGCAAACCCGGCTCCCGCCTCCCCGGCCCTGGCCGCCTCAACCGCCGCATTGAGCGCCAAAAGATTGGTTTGAAATGCTATCTCATCAATGGTCTTGATGATCTTGGACGTCTCTTCGCTGGCCTTTGAGATTTCATCCATGGAATGGGTGAGGTCCGTCATGGACTGGTTGGCCCCTGCGATCACCTGGTTGGCATCTTTCATGAGGCTGTCCGCCTGACCGGAATTGTCTGCATTCTGTTTGGTCATGGAAGACATCTCTTCTAATGATGCCGATGTCTCCTCTATGGATGCAGCCTGTTCAGACGACCCTTCAGCCAGGGACTGGCTGGATGCCGATACCTGCCCGGAGGCGGATGCCACCTGGTCAGCACCCTCACTAAGACCGCCTATGATGCGGTTGATGGGTCTGGTCATCCGCAAGGCAAAAATGAAAATAGCTATGGCTGCGAATAAAAAAATTATAGCCCCAGCTACAATGCTATATTTAATTACTTCTGAACGAGCTGTACCCACAAAGTCGTCTTCAAATCCACCCGCCACTATTATCCAGTCCCAGTCTTTAAAATATCGAAATGCAGCGAGTTTGTAAGTATTAGTTACAGGTGAAAGATACCTCAAAACCCCATTTTTTCTCTCAATGATTTTCTTTATATGGGGTTTAGCTGACCAATTCTTGCCCTCGGCTTTTTTATGGACTAACAAATTCCCTTTGGGATCTACCACGAAAATAAACCCTGTTTTCCCTATAGTTATCTGCTCATTACACATTTTTTTTATCACGCCCCAATCCATATCCGAATTCGCTTCTATAAAAGTATAGAACTGATCTGTCATAGACTTCAAATTTTCAGTCGCGGTATCATTCAATGGCATTAGTATGGCCCTAAAACATGCAAAGGCAGTCCCCATTACTGCAATCAGCGTTATAGAGAGAAACACTAAAAGCATTTTGTTTCTCATACTCATTGATTTCATGAACATTTCTTTATCCCCTCTTTCGCGCCCTTTTTGAGTCCGGCTATGTCCTTGCAGAAGCCGGATTCTCCATGGTGGGACGCTCAATAATCCAAAAACCGTCTCTATTTTACAGGTAGTCCGGCCTCTTTCCAGGCCATAATGCCACCACTAATATGATGGACATCTTTGTAGCCCATTTCTTGCGGTTGTTGTGCAATGAGCGCTGATCTGCCGTCTTTTTTACAGATAACAAGAAGCGGGAAATCGGCATCATGAACCTTTTTCTTAATATTAAATATGACCTTGCCGTGTTCCATTGCCAAAGCACCATCAATAGCACCTTGAGACTCCGCTTTTTGTGAGCTCCTGATATCGAGCAGCACGGCATTTTTTGCCCCCATTATCTGTTTTGCTGCAGAAGGATTTACTGCTTTTACCACCTTATTGGCCGCAGCGACAAAATCGTCTGCTAATTTCCCGGCAGGCATATCTCCTTTAGGTACTACTGCTTTATTTGCTATTTCAGAAATCCCAGAAGATACTGTCGGCAACCCTTTTCTTTTCCAAATCAGAATTCCACCTTTAAGGTATTTAGCGTTTTCATATCCCATTTGCAGCAATTGATAAGTAACCAGCGTACTCCTCTTGCCTTTTTTACAATACACGATGATAGGAACGGACTTATTAGGGACTATTTCCCTGATCTTGAATATCACCATACCATGGGGCAAGACTGTTCTGCCTTTTATCCATCCATGCTCTCACGGTATTCGGAGAGAACAGGGGCCTTTTTTTTGACTGATCGGCAAAGGTAAGGGTCTTCAAAAATGAACCAAAATAATCTACTTTGAGAGGGGGGCATCTTCCCCGCTTTTGTTTATTTTACAAGCGATTTTGATTTCATTCGGATGCTCCCCCAGGTTGAATATGACCCGGGGTCGCAAATCCCCAATCAAAAGATTCAAATCAAAAATCTTCAAAGTCCTTGTCATCCAGAGGAAAGACTTCTTCAGGGTTTACCGCCTTCCGGGCAGCCTGTTTTCTTTTGGGGGCTGGAAGGGCTTTCGCTTTTTCGGAGGCCGTCCTTTTGGCCTTTCTATGCGCCGACCGAGAGTGAATCGTAGGTGCCTGGCCCTTTTTTCCGCCCACAAGGACCACCAGATCACCCACATAACCCTTCATCTCTTCGGCCTGGGCGGTCATCTCCTCTGAAGCTGAGGCCGATTCCTCTGAATTGGCCGCATTCTGCTGGGTCACCTTGTCCATCTCGGTGACGGCCTTATTCACCTCCTCGATCCCCTGGGCCTGCTCTTTGGAAGCAGCTGAGATCTCGCTGACCAAATCACCCACCTTTGTGGCGCTTTCGGCCACCTTGGTAAAATTGGCGTTGGTCTTCTTCACCAGATCGGTACCGTCATTGACCCTCTTCACCGTACCCTCTATGAGTTCGGCCGTGTTCTTGGCCGCTTCTGCCGCCCTAAGGGCAAGGTTTCGCACCTCATCCGCCACAACGGCAAACCCGGCTCCCGCCTCCCCGGCCCTGGCCGCCTCAACCGCCGCATTGAGCGCCAAAAGATTTGTTTGAAATGCTATCTCATCAATGGTCTTGATAATCTTGGATGTCTCTTCGCTCGCTTTGGAGATTTCATCCATGGAATGGGTGAGGTCGGTCATGGACTCATTAGCCTCCCCAATCACCTGGTTGGCCTCTTTCATGAGGCTGTCCGCCTGACCGGAATTGTCTGCATTCTGTTTGGTCATGGAAGACATCTCTTCCAATGATGCCGATGTCTCCTCTATGGATGCAGCCTGTTCAGACGACCCTTCAGCCAGGGACTGGCTGGATGCCGATACCTGCCCGGAGGCGGATGCCACCTGATCAGCACCCTCACTAAGACCGCCTATGATGCGGTTGATGGGTGTAATGATGGTTCTAATGATAAGAATGCCCAAAAAAACTGCAATTAGAACACAAATAAAGGCAAGGCCAAGACTGAAGTTGAGCGTTTTGGTTGAAGAATCGTCCATGGTTGTCCCTATAAAATCCTTGGATTCGACGATGCCCGATTCAAACCGCCCTGCAGCATCTTTCATATTCGTTCCGATCTTTGCAGCCACCTTTACCTTGGCCTCTTCAGCCATTTTCGTCGCTTTGGCGACTTCTTCCCCTACCTTTATACCTGCTTCTTCCCCCTTTTCTTTGAGGCTTTGAGGCAAATTTATCCGTAGTTCGTTAATAGCCGTACTCAGCTTAACAGTAGAGGTCTTGACCGATTCATGGATAGCCATCTGATTTTCCAATATCTTGTTGACCACCGTATCCATCTTTTCCGTCTGCATGGTCTCTGAATCATCTAATTCCCGACTGATGGCATAACGGACTTTATGGGTCACCAGTGCCAATTCCTCAGCCATGACCCTCCCCTGAAGATCAAAATCGTCCGCCAGTTTCTGATAGATCGCAACTTTCCTCTTATCAGACTTCTCTTTCAGATTTTCAAAGGCCGCCATGAGAAAATCAACGAGTTGCTCGCGATCCTGCTCCGGGTCTTCAAATTTAACTATGAATTCCATTAACAAGGTATCCAGTTCCTCGTTACTTTGATTCTGCATTCCTTGAAGCCGCTTCTCCACCCCCTTGACAAGCAGGGTAAGACGATGAAGGCTCTGCAGGCTTGATGTCTTCAAAGCCTCCACATTGAAAACAGCTACATTGGCAAGTACATTCTGGGAACGATTATCAAACGCCATGATCTCGTTCATGGATTCTGTGGAACCGGCCAAAAGATCATCCAGCCCTTTGCTGATTGTTTCACCCTGGGAGTCAAGGGTAGTGGCCACGTTGTCCCCCACATCCTTGATCGATTTATTGGTGAGACCCAGGAACTCCTTCTGATTAGTCCCGGCGATTGAAATGATTCTATCGATGGCTGTCAGCCCGCTCGCCTCCCTGATGCCTTCATCGGCCACCTTCTTAAAATTGCCGAATTCCGCAACACTAATTTTACGGATATCCTCAAGCTTTTCACTAACCCCCTTCAGAACCTTCTTCTTGCCATCCTCTGAAAGAAGCATGGTGGAAACCATGATAGATGCGCTAACCAGTGTGACTAAGAAAAGAATCAGCAATATAAACTTATGCTTGATTGTCAGATTCAAACGGCTCATTTGAATACCCCCTCACTTCTTAACAGGACGTAGTTTGCTCAGCTTCTCCATTGAATCGACGGAAATGAGGCTGTTCAGATCAACTGATTTTGTCAGAAGTTTCATCTGGGTCGCCAGATCCATATACCCTCCGATCTCCTCTGCAGATGGAACAAAACGATCGAATTCGAGGCCTCCATTTCCCTTAAGTAGGGCGGAGATCACTATAGCTTCAGGATAGTCGAAATAGGGTCCTTGAATAATAGCTGTCTGTTTGGCCCCGCTCTTTTTAATATCGTTTTCAATAAATCGACAGTTCTTCACCAGGCTCTCCAGCCATTCCTCTACGGCCTCCTTCCTTTTCTCAAAGACCTCAGAGCGAATAACCAGGACCGTATCCAGTGTCCCTGTAAGCTTTCCTTCCTGTCCCTCCACCTCAACCGCTATCTTCTCTTTCTCTGCAATTGTGCCAAATGGTTCAGGTAAGTAGAGGGCATCTATCTTCTCGGCCTTTAAATCATTAATGGCGGTGGTCAAGCTGACGCCTATGGTCTTGAAGTCAAGCCCGGGCCGCAGATCGGCAGCACCGAGCACTTGACTTAGTTTAAGGTTTTCGCCGGAATCAAGCCCTGGCACCCCTATGAGATTCCCGCGAACCGACCCAAGATCACCTTTGGTCCGGGCCACCAGTCTTGATCCTCCCCGGTGGCAGGTCCCGATGATCTTGATCTTATGCCCGTCAGCCGTCATACTGAGGGCAATCGGTATGGGAAGAGACGCCAAATCAATAGCGCCAACGCGCATGGCAGCCTCCAGGGACGTAAAGGATGTGTATCTGACCAGTTGGGGCTCAACCTTTTCGAGGTCCATCCGGTCATTTTCAAAGGACACAACCAGGGGCAACTGGGACAGGAGGGGCACATATCCCACACGCAGCCCCACCTTTCCCCCGGCTGAGACCACCTGCCCTGCCCCTGCTAAGAAGAGCGACAGAAACAGAATCCATACGATCAGAATCCTTTCGACATGTGACATAACTACCCCTCCCGTATTTGCTTGAAACATTATATTCCTCAATCCCCGGATCCCATCCTATTTGAGTGGCTCTAACTGGACAGGATTCTCGCTCTTGGTTCGGGCTACATCCTCTCCCTTTTGCACGCTGATGATCTCAAAAAGATCCCACTCGTTCTTACTCTCCGCGGGTGTTTTACCGACAGCCACGTAGGTGGGGTGGATACCCTGATGGTCCCAGTCCCGCCAGTACTCCTCATCGACCAGAAGTGTAAATTTGTGGCCTTCCAGGGCCTTTATCACCTTGACATGATCAAATGACCCTGCCCGTTCAACAGCATCCGCATATTGAAAAACATCTACCCAGGCTACTGCCGCCGCGTTGCCGGGCTTTTTGTTGTATGCCTTTTCAAAGGCCTCCACAAATTTTTTCGACCCTTCGAACTTCTCAGAAAGACCATGATACCAGCACATGGAGGTTACGACGCCTTGCATGACCTCTGGGCCGAGCGGCTGGGCCATATGGATCTCCATAAGGGGAACAACAATAGCCATTTTCTCCCTGAGCTTTAACTTGGTGGCCTGTTTCAGGCAATTGATCATATCTTTGCCGAAATGGACGAGAACGAGCACATCCGGGTTCGCCTTCTTGGCCTTCAGCAGATATGGGATAAAGCTCTTGGATCCCAGTTTTGTGGGAAGAACCAGGACAGTGGTGCCCCCGGCCTTTTCAATAACGTCCTGGACCGACTTTTCAACCGTTTGCCCCCAGGTATAGTCAGCGTATAAAAATGCATATTTGGCATTTTTCCCGAATTTCTCCACCAGGCCCTGACCCATGGCCTTGGCCGACTGATGGCCATTATTATACCAGCGGAAACAATGCCGATGGGCATTCTTCCCGGTCGTGGCATTGGAATGGGTCAGGCCCGCCATAAATACCACACCGGCCTTTTGACATTCCTCACTCTGAGCAATGGCAGAGGACGAACTTGATCCCCCCGTGATCATCACAGCCCCTTCCTTAATGAAGGTTTTGGCGTTCTCACGGGCCACATCAGCATTGGTCTTGGTATCCTTCACCGAGTAAACGATCTTCTTGCCGAGAATCCCACCACTTTCATTGAGCGTTTGAATGGCCAGCTTATAGGCCTTTAACTCGTCTTCCCCCTGTTTCGAATATGAGCCGGTCAGCGGAACGTTGATGCCGAACAGCGCCGTATCACCTGCGAACCCATTCCCCGCTGTTAAAATAATGACTCCCAGAATACATCCCAGCATTCCCATCCATCTCTTAGATCCTGACATGATAAACCTCCTTTATTGGGTTGACATTAACACCAGCTTAACAAGAACCAAGCGGTTACGCTTGCTCCGGCCAATTCATTTCAAACAGTACTTCCACTGAACAGGGCAGAATGCATACCAAATGAGGTGGCAGCTCGGCTTTGTGCCAAACCGAAAGGACCAGATTAGAAATCCTCAAAGTCCTTGTCATCCAGAGGGATGATTTCTTCAGGGTTTACCTCCTTCCGGGCGGCCTGTTTTCTTTTGGGCGCCGCAAGGGCCTTCGCTTTTCCGGGGACCGCCCTTTTGGCTGCAGCGACCCTTCCACGCGCAGGCCGGCCGTGAGGCATAGCGCCCTCTTCCGTTTTACCGCCCACCAGGGCCACCAGATTTCTCACATAACGCTTCATCTCTTCGGCCTGGGCGGTCATCTCTTCTGAAGCAGAGGCAGATTCCTCTGCAGTGGCCGCATTTTGCTGGGTCACCGTATCCATTTCGGTGACGGCCTTATTCACCTCATCGATCCCCCTGGCCTGCTCACTGGAAGCAGCCGAGATCTCACTGACCAGATCACCCACCTTTGTGGCGCTTTCGGCCACCTTGATGAACTCAGCGTTTGTCTTCTCCACTAGGTCGGTCCCGTCATTAACCCGCTTTACTGTACCCTCTATGAGTTCGGCCGTGTTCTTGGCCGCTTCCGCCGCCCTAAGGGCAAGGTTTCGCACCTCGTCAGCCACAACGGCAAACCCGGCCCCCGCTTCCCCGGCCCTGGCCGCCTCAACCGCCGCATTGAGCGCCAGAAGATTAGTTTGAAATGCTATCTCATCAATGGTCTTGATGATTTTGGACGTCTCTTCGCTGGCGTTAGAGATTTCATCCATGGAATGGGTGAGGTCAGTCATGGACTGGTTAGCCTCCCCAATCACCTGGTTGGCCTCTTTCATCAGGCTGTCTGCCTGGGCAGAATTATCCGCAGTCTGTTTGGTCATGGAAGACATCTCTTCCAAGGATGCCGATGTCTCTTCCAAGGATGCCGCCTGCTCCGACGACCCTTCTGCCAAGGACTGGCTGGAGGCCGATACCTGCCCGGAGGCGGATGCCACCTCGTCAGCACCCTGGTCCAAGCCTTCTGCTACACCCCTTACGGGTTTGATAATGCTGCGGCGAGCGAAGACAAAAGAGACGACTAAGGCCAGAATAACAATCCCCAGGGTAATTGCTGTTATCAACCACAATACATGCTTGATGTTGTCCTTAATACTGCCTCTCAGCTTTTCAATCTGGAGGGTTAGTTTTTCCTGAGCAGTTTTGATTCCTTCATCAAGTAGCGCTTTTCTGGCATTCACTATCACGTCGATGTCATCAATATAGATGCCCGTGCCGATAATCCATCCCCATTTTTTAAATAACTTAACAAATGAGAGCTTTGGCTGGGGTTTGTCTGCCCCGGGCTTTGGCCAGTAATAGTCCACAAACCCTTCGCCCTTTTCGTCGCAGACTTTTACAAATTCCACAAATAGTTTTTTCCCGTTCGGGTCCTTGATAGCGGAGAGATCCTTGCCATCCAGCTGGGGTTTAAATGGGTGCATGATCATGGTGGGGTGCATATCGTTAATCCAGAAGTAGTCCTTATTCTCAGGACCGTAGCGAAGTGCGCCTATAAATAGGGCTATATCTTCCTTCTGTTGCAATATTATTGCCTTTTTGACTTCATCATTGAGGCCGTCTTGAGCAATTTCGTCTGCATCCTTTAGTGCCTTATCGATAATACTAAAGGCCATTTGTACATTCGATTTTAAATACTCTTTTTTCTGGGATAGGAGGCTTTGACGGAAGGCCTCCGCTTGAGATATTCCGTCCTCCCTGATCTTTTTTATATTTTCAGCGCCAAATCTTTCAATCCCGCTGATAGCCATTTCCCCGCTTCTGTTTAACTGCCAGACGGCCGTCAGGCCAATAAGACCTGCGGTCAAAAAGAGGGCTATTGCGATCAGTACCATAATTTTTGTGCCTATTTTCATGGCCCAATTTCTCCAGAATATGTTTAGACTTCTTGTTTCCGGTTGCGCCTGATGGCGCTGCCGGCTCAGCGATCATTAATCTCGTGTGCCGGCCGGCGGAATTTCTCACAATCTACTTGTCGTCTCTACGCAGCTTTTTCAAGAGATGCGATCTCCCCACTGCTTAGCACCCGATCTATATCGAGCAGGATCTTCACGCCCCCCTCCATCTTGGCCATGCCGAGGATGTAATCGGTATTCAGTTTCGTACCAAAGGTGGGAGTATCCTCGATGTCCTCATTCTTGATGTTCAGCACCTCCGATACCGAGTCCACCACAATACCGATCATAACTGTCAGTGCTTGACCCTCAATCTCCACCACGATGATGCAGGTCCGCTCAGTATAATCGATTTCACCCATACCGAAACGGAGTCTCAGGTCGATAACCGGTATCACCTTGCCCCTAAGGTTGATGACCCCTTTGACAAACGACGGTGTCTGGGGCACGGAGGTAATCGGCATCATCCCGATAATCTCCTTGATCTTCAGGATGCCGATCCCGTACTCTTCTTCAGCCAGGTTGAAGGTGAGGTATTTTCCCTCCCTTTCCACCATAACCTTCACTGCCTCGTCCATTTTTTGTGCTTCTTCCGCCATTTTTTTCTTACCTCCCCCTCTTAGATTTTGGATTCTGGATTGTCGACCGGTTGGCTAAGATCAGTAGCCCTTCAGGAGGGTCGTCCAAACCATAAACAGAAATTTGGGCGGGTATTTTGTCCTTTTTATCGTTCTTGAAAAACACCCTGTGCAATTTGGGGACTGAAGGATCTCCAGAAATGCGTTTCTTGATGCCGGCAATTACCATTTCTAAGGAATCCGCATGGAATACCTGCTCAATCCCCATACCCGGCAGATCCCTTTCGTTTACCCCGCATAGCTCCGCCCAAGGCTTATTCCCACCCCAGAGGTAGAAATATTTTGATATTGCTGCCGGAGATGATATCTGTTGAATGAGTTGTATCTTGGGAAGATAGGTTTCCACATAATATTCGCATTCAGAGCAATCGGTTGAGCATTCCAAAGGGCCGGGTCCTCTGCTGGCAAAACAGGGTCTCACCCCCTTCTTGAAAACAAAACAATCATTACAGTTGCGCCCATCAGCGAGGCCTTTGAAGTATTGCCAGCAATTCCGAAAAATCCCGAAGTCAGCGCCTGAAGAATCTACTCCGTCAAGCCCATCCGGGATTTTCCGCCCCTTTGATTTTAGATAAAGGGCTAACGGCCCCACCGGGATCGAGTATTGCCTCCCCACACGAAAGGCCCTGAGCCTATTTTCACGTATCCAATATCCCACCGTACTGTGTCCCACGCCACATAAAGACGCGACCTGAGATACAGATAACAGTTGCGCTTTGTCTATCTCCATAACCCTCCATTTAATTAGGACACAGCCGTTCACTGGTTACCCCGCACCATATGCGAGGATCTTCGACAGGGTTCAGAGCTGTCATTTTCTTCCGTCAACCTTCACTTTAGCGGTTCAAACTTTTGTTGCGATCCGAACCCATGAACGGTTTCTGAAAGCACATATCGGCATTTCAGCCAAAATCTTGAATACAAATTGGCGATGAGACTAAAATATTTGGCTGTTCAGTTAATGAGCAAATTTTGTGCCATAAGGGGGATAATCAGTACAATCCTTAATTATCGTGGAATTTCCAATGGTTAGTGCTCACTCTTTGACAGGTGTCCATCTCCAAGGTAGGCAATTCTGTCAAGAAACTGACGTCAGATAGCTCGTTTTTTCCTGGCTGGGTCGGATATGCGAGATTGCCGATTCAGAACACGGGCCGTACAGTGGCATAAAAAAGATGAAAGATAGATCCAGCATAATGGGCACCCGATAAGGATACAGAACATGAAAAGGCAGAGTCCGGTGTAAGACTCTGCCTTTTACAGGAGGATGAAAAATGAAAGAAATTTGTCTGATCGTTAATATGCCAACAGGGTGATCATTTAATGGTTTCCTGAAATGCCGTTATTTTCTTTTGTGCAACCTATCTTTTCTATTTTTCAAGGTTGCGAAGAAAAGATGCACGCACATCTGAGAAACCCGCTGATTAAGTGCCATCCCAACTTTCTCTTTTGATTTTAACCTTTGTGAAGTTTTATTCCGCACGTGGTTTATTTATCTGTGTTAAAGTCGATCGCTGGCACTTAAGAAAAATCATGTTTCAAAAAACGATTTTCAGATAAATGATCTCAAAACATTTGTTCCCTTCTGAGTAGACAGACCAAAAGACTGTTTGCTCAGATCATTCGCTACCAATTGTGCAAGGATAATTGCTTGTTCTTCATCAATGGCTTCAAATTCTATTGCCGGTTTTTCTGAAATGTTGGCTGTAATTTTGACAGTATCTGCACCCACAATGGGATCATCTTTTCCCTTGACCGGTTTAGCTTGGGTTTCCTCATTCAATTGATTCATTTTCTGATTAATCAGATTGGATTCTATCCCAGTCTGAGATATGCCGTTTGTTGTCATTGGATGTCCTCCTTAACGATTTGATAATATCCAATGCAAGAAATGTGCGTAATCTATTTTATTTGACCAATTATTTTTTAACGGCAATGATAACAATATCTTAAGCCTGTTCAGGTGAGAACGTCAATTGTTGATACAGCGTCAAAATCCACACCACCCGTCAAATTCCGGGGCATGTCCTGTCGATTACCCAAGGAAAATTTTTGGTGTTGACGCTAAAAGATTGGTAGACTATTGTTCAACGAAAGATGAAGGGGAATTTAAGGGCGATTACGATCTAACAATATTTTTTTAGCAAATTCTATCGGAATGGGAATTCGAATATTACTCATAGCCCGAGAGGGAGAAACAAGAAAAAAATACCAGGAAGCAATCACGGATCTCGGTGTTGAAACGGTCGTAGTGTCATCGCTTAAGAAGATAGATAGAGCACTAATGGATCTATCTTACCACGGCGCGATGGTTGACATGCGAACTAAAATAGAAATTCTAAAAGATGAAAATGAGTTGGTGTATACAGTCCTCAGGAAATTTCCTGTAGCGCATTTGAATTTGGAAAGCAAAACCGGAGAAATACGGCTTTTTTATCCAGGACAAAAAACCGGAGCGACACTGGAGGACTTTGTTAATCGGGAATGCCGCTCCTTCACCCCACGGATACTCAGTTCTTGCGTTAGGAAACAAATCCATTTCAATGTAGTTTTGTCCGAAAATGAAGAGTTCAGCGCTGAGCATTGTGAAAGGACTGTAACCGTAGATATATCCAGGGAGGGGTGTTTTGTCTTTTCGGTTAGAGATTGGGAACCAGGAGATTCGGTCTGGCTCTCAATTAAGGAACTGCATGACAATACACCCATATGCGCTCTTGTGCGATGGTGTCTTAAATGGGGTGAGGGGATGCGGGTTCCAGGCATCGGATTGAAATTTACGGAAATAACCGAATCGCAGGCTAAGGAAATCTATGATAGTTTGTGGCTTTGAAAATTAAGAGACGCTATCTGACGTTTATGGAAACGTGCAGTTACTGTTATCGGAAAACTTTGCAATATCAATGGAGATTTAAATGGACGCTAAATATATCAATCCTTTCTTGGTGGCAATAAAGGACGTTTTTGACACTATGATTGATCTACCTGTCACCATAGGTAAACCCTTCATTAAGAAAGACAGGATTTCTTCCTATGAGGTCAGTAGCATTATTGGATTATCTGGTGCGGTCATCGGTTGCGTGGCCATAAGTTTTTCGAAACAAATTGCGTTACAGCTGGCTGGGGCCTTGCTGGAAGACGAATTCGTAGAGATCGATGACGATTGCACTGATGCCATCGGCGAAATCGCTAATATGATTGCTGGAAATGCAAAGAGCGCCTTCCCTGTCGATAACGCCTCAATTTCAGTTCCGACCGTGATTATTGGAAAGCACAGTGTGAATTACCCATCAGGTGTCCCCGTCATTTCAATACCTTGTGAAGCTAGTGGTGGGGGTTTGTCTGTAGACGTCGCTCTCAAATCGGGCGGTTGAGCTAAATCTTAAACAGATGCCATACAGTTCGCGGATTCCTGTGGAGGAGTCCGACCACAAAACCTCCCAGTGAATTCTCATCCCAATAAAACGAATACAGAGTTCTGCAGTCCTTAAACGTCAAATATTCGACCTCTCGCTCCTCTCGGCTTCGCATCAAAAACATATCTCATTGAATTAATTGCTAAGGCGGGATACCCGCAACCCAAAAATGAAGTTGTAGGAGGCAGTTGTCAGTTGTCAGTTTATAGAATTGGTGGATTCAGGAAACAAAGGGACTCTCGGCGATGCTCGTAGGACTCAGCAAATCCCTACCCTAACGATGTCCTACTCTTCCATTTGCGGTTACACCCAGAAGGAACTGGAAACAGTGTTTGCCGATTATCTCGAAGGTGTGGATCTGAATGAAGTCCGGAAATGGTACGACGGATACAATTGGCTGGGTAAAAAGGTTTATAATCCTTTCGATATCCTTCTCTATTTGAGAAACAAGGAATTTCGGAGTTACTGGTTTGAAACTGCGACTATCTGATCGGCATTGAATTCAGCAGCGAAGATCGCAACATCGTCAATTTTGAATGGGAACGGATACTTCCTGAAGCGATATGAATAAAAATATTTATCTCAATCAGGTTCGTAAGATTTTGCTCGACCATCTTAAAGGTTACAGGGTCCAACTTTTCCTTTTTGGTTCTCAAGCTACACAACAAGCCGGTAGGACTTCCGATATTGATGTCGGGATATTGCCAATGGTGCCTTTACCAAAAGGGCTTCTAAGTCAAATCCGGGAGGAACTGGAAGAAAGTCACATTCCTTATCCCGTTGGTCTGGTAGACTTGTCAAGATCGAACCCGGAGTTTCTCCAGCATATAAGCCGGAAAGGGATCAGATGGAACGATTGAAACAAAAGGTGAACAGTGCCAACCGAGCACTCAAGACCTTGCAAGAATTGCTAGGTTCGCAAAGTCTCACAATTGTTGAAAGAGATGCGGGGGACAGAGGTTGCGAAAGCTTTATCCCTGAGTTCCCCATCGATAAGCAGACTTGTGGAAAACGGTGAAAAGATTCTTGACAATCAGAAACACGTTGCTGTAAAGATGGCAGATATGAAATTATGAAACAACGTCCCCTATGCCGTCCCCTATGCCGCCCATGACCTATGGGTTCCCTACCTCAATTTCACGTCCAATTGAATTTAAGTCCTTTTGGCTAAAAGTATGATTTACTTCTGCTTCTGGTGTCTCATCTAAATATAAAGAGGGGATTTCCTTGACCACCAAATCTTCCCTCCCGGCTGAACGTAAAAGGCCGGCAATAGACAAATCTTCGTCAAGCACTGGCCAGTAAATGCCAATACCATCGGCGTCTAATTCGAAAATTTGAAGATGTTCAAGTTTAGCGTGCGGAAGAACTTTTGAACCACTTCTAGATAGTGGAACCATAACTTTGTGTTCTGATAATTCAAAACCAATTGTGTTTTGATCGACCCTCAGATTTTTGATCTCGTAAATTTTATCAACCATTTGCGCCCTCCTGAAATTTGTTCCATGCTTCAACAATTTCATCAAGATGATCAAACAGGATTTTCCTTATTTGCCGTTCCTCTCTTCGAGTCATGTATCGAACATAAGCCTTCTAAATTTCGTATTCATCAGGAAGAATCCAAAACTCGCCTTTGGCATTTCCTTGTCGGCAATGAACATGAATCGGTTCGTTACCTTCGTTTGCGAAGAAGAAAATTCTCCAGCCTTTGCAGAGAAGGATTGTTGGCATTTGCTCGATCTCCTTAACTTTCATGGCATTGCCATTGCCATTGCCCTTTAATCAATAGTATTATCTATTTACGCCAAAGGAAACAAGTATGAATTTGTTTTTTCACCAATTAATTTTTTCATAGAAGAAACGTATTACTATCACATACTTGAAATTATAGTCACATTTCACAATTCTGTCAAATCGAAAGCTATTCCAACAAAATTCGTAATCAAGTGCGGGGATTTTCTTATGCCCGACCTCCTGTAGAACTTTTTCAATTTTACTATATTCCCTTCATTCCTCACCGATCCCCCCACCCTAACACTTAAATTCAATTTTTGACGTCAAAAAGTTGACTCCTCACCCTGTTTCAGTCCTTCAGGAAAATATAAATAATTGAATTAACAAATAATATTATGGAATTGGGGTTTGGCATGATGTTTGCTGTATTTCAAGTTGAAGTTGTAGTAAAATATAATGCTTCGATTTTCGTTGATCCACGGACCCGCCTGCCATTATGAGGTACAAGTGGGCAGGTTTCTCAGATTTCGCGGATTACACTGAAGACCATCAGAAGCGGAAACCAAAACAGCTAGAAATTGCAGCATGCTAAGGCACAAGAGAAAGTGTAACTCAAGGGGCGGAGCTTTGCAAAGGGGTGAAAACAACAAAGGAAAAACCGTGCCTGCCCCGTAGCTTTTGAAAATGGTACTGTGAAAATCCGCCTGCCCTGTGAAATCCCGAAGGAAAGAGAAGCGTATTTCACCGGGGTGCCAAAAAACAGAAAGTCAACATTTGACGATGTCCCGAAGACCCCGACCAGAGGCCTTCAAAAATTATGGAAGATATGGATTCCCTGAAACAATTTTTAAGTATCCAGCAGGTTAGTCAACATCTTGATGTGCCGAAGCCAACGCTCAGGTTTTGGGAAAAAGAGTTCGAAGGCATCTTAGTCCCTCTAAGAACCAACGGCCGGCAGAGACGCTACGCCCCGGAGCATGTCGCTGTCATCAAGGAGATAAAACTATTGAAAGAGGCGGGATTGAGCCTAGCCGAAATCAAGAGAAAACTGGGGAAAAAACAAATGTCGGAAGCCGGGCGTCAGGGGTCCGGAGATGGACGAACGGGTGGAATTGATCTTCTGGCTGAAAGAGTCGCAGAGGTTGTAAGGCTCGAGATCCTGAGGTTTTTCGAAAGGGGAGAGGGATAAATCATAAAACTTCTACCTGAAATCAAGAAATTTGGATGCATCAGGTGGAAGTTCGAAAAAAAAGGCAATCAAGCCCTATATTCAGAACCTAATACCAAATCACCCGTAACAGTGGAACAGTAGATAAAATCAGAAAGTAACAGCCCTCCATTACACACGGATTGATGACCGAGGAAACTGCTATAATGAACAAATTTACTCTTGAAGTCGATATGCAAAAGGCCGTTCAATATCATCAGTCAGGGAAATTAGAGAAGGCTCAGGAAATTTATGAAAAGATACTTGAGATTGAGCCCACCCATGCGGACGCACTTCATCTATCAGGCGTTATCGCTCATCAGAAGGGGGACCATGAATTAGCGGCGGACATTATCAGCAAGGCTATTCAACACAACCCGAATGTTGCCTACTACTACAACAATCTTGGAGAGGCACTCAGATCCCAAGGAAAATTTGAAGACGCGGTTTCCGCATTTGAAAAAGCCATAAATCTAATGAATAACTATCCTGAAGCATACAACAATATGGGACGGGCATACGGAGAACACGGGAAACTAGATAAGGCTGTCAACTGTTTTCAACAGGCCGTCCTGATGAAGAGTGATTACGTTGATGCCCACATTAACCTGGGCGTGATATCCAAGAGCCAGGGGAAATTGGAAGCGGCCGTCTCTTACTACAAAAAGGCCCTGGATTTGGATTCGAAAAATGCCGAAGCACTTTACAATATTGGGGTCGTACTTAAAGAACAACGACGGATAGATGAAGCCCTTGAATACTTTCAAAGGGCAGTGCAAGTGAATCCGAATGCAGCCGCCGTCTACTATAGTATGGGGGCTGCTTTTAAAGAAAAAGGTGATTTACAGGCGGCTTTACACTGTTATCAAAAGACCGTGCAATTAAGCTCGGATTCTGCCGAAGTCTATGTCAACATGGGAAATATTTTTAATGCTCAGGGGAAATTGGACGAGGCAATCTCTTGCTATCGGAAGGTCTTACAGATAAACCCACAATTTTTCGGAGCGCACAGCGTACTTCTGCGTCTGTTAGAAAGCGCTTGCGATTGGCAAGAAGTTAAAATTCTCAGATCACGGCTTGACGAGCTTAATAATATTTCCCTCGCAAAGGGTGAAAGGGCCTATGAAATGCCCCTCATAAATCTTGCCGGATGCGCTGATCCCCGCCAAAACGCTACTATAGCAAAGTCGTGGTCGAATCACATTTCAAAGACCGTATCCAGCCGCAGCAGTCCGTTTTTATTTAGTGATGGAACAATACGTAAAAGCAAGATTCGGCTCGGTTACCTTTCAGCCGATTTTCGGGATCATGCCGTTGCGCATCTCATGGTCGGCCTTTTTTCCTTACATAACAGGGATGAATTCGAGGTATTTTCCTATTCCTATGGGCCGGATGACGAGAGTTACTACAGGAAGACAATAGAACAGGCGAGCGACAGATTCATTGACCTGCGGCTTCTTGGTGACGAAGATGCGGCAAAACGGATTTACGATGATGAAGTGCACATTTTGATAGATCTGATGGGGCACACCAAGGGTTCCAAATTGGCCATATGTGCATATCGGCCGGCACCTGTTCAAGTCACATATCTCGGATACCCGGGCGGAACTGGGGCCGAGTTTTTTGACTATATGATTACCGACAAAATAATAACCCCCGAAGAACACGGATCGTTTTACAGTGAAAATCTTGTCTATATGCCTCATTCTTATCAGGCAAATGATCGCTTGCAGAGAATCGCTGATAAGGCTTGGGTGAGGGAAGATGTTGGGCTCCCTGATAAGGGCTTTGTCTTCTGCTCGTTCTCCCAGCCGTTCAAGATTGAACCAGTAATGTTTGATGTATGGATGAATATTCTCAGACAGGTGCCGGGAAGCGTCCTTTGGCTGCTGTGCAAAAATATGACCGCTGAAGAAAATTTGAAACGGGCGGCCGAGTCGAGAAGGATCAGCGCTGAACGGCTGGTTTTCGCAAAAAAATTGCCAAAAAGTGAACACCTTGCACGCCAAAAGCATGCCGACCTTGTTCTTGATACGCGCATTTACAATGGCCACACAACATCGAGTGACGCCCTGTGGGCCGGCGTTCCCGTGATAACTTTGCAAGGAACTCATTTTGCGTCGCGTGTATCCGCAAGTCTCCTTAACGCTGTTGGCCTGCCTGAACTGATTACCCACAGTCTTAAAGAGTACGAAGAGCTTGCGGTCCGGTTAGCGAGCAGCCGTTCCGAACTCCAGGCGATAAGAGATAGGCTGGCAAAGAATCGTTTTACAGAACCCCTTTTCGACACTCCGAGATTTGCCAAGAATTTGGAAAAGGCGTACAAAGAGATGTGGAAGATCTTTTTGGCTGGAGAAAAACCGAGAAGGATTGAAGTCGAGGAAAATTGACGCTACTTTTCATGTGAGCACCCTTTTGTGAGACCTTTTCGGGTTCGGTTTATTCTGGTTAGGATGGGTAGATGGATATAGGGAAAGAACTTCAAACAGTGATTCAATATCATGAATCCGGCCAACTTCAAAAGGCTGAAAGCCGGTATAAAAAAATCTTAAAAACCCATCCAAATCAGCCGGATACCCTGCACATGTTGGGTGTCGTGGCTTATCAAAAAGGTAATTTTGATGAGGCTGTTCCTCTGATAAAAAAGGCCCTCTTGAATAACCCCACAAGCGTCCCTTGTTACAACAATTTAGGCGCCGTTTTTAATGCGCAGGGGACAGGGTAATACTTGAGTGGGCGGCAGGGGAAAATCGAATCCTGGCTATAATTGATACTGACTTTGGTAAACTGGTGTATGTTAATGGGGCAAGGTATTGTGGGCTTGTCAGGCTTCCTGATGTTCCGGCACAAAAGCGAATTCAGTTGATGGAAACGGTGATCACACGCTATAGTTCCCAGCTTGAAACAGGGCAAATTATCACTGTTCGGGGCGATAAAATCCGTGTGTCAAAGCCAATCCATTAATATTTTACAGGTCCTTCGCTTTGCAAAAAAGTGATAAAGCAACAAAAGCACCAGCGTTCCCTCATTACAGATATGGAATTATGATGTCCCCCATTAGGCCCTGAAATTTCAGAGCGTTATGACATGAGAGCAGATGTAACTCAAGGGCTGGAGAGGAATGGAAACCGCAAGCAGGTCCCAGACCATCTCTTGAAGCTCTGATAAGTACTGTGTCAAAAGCCTTTAATCTCTCCAGTCAACAATCGAAGTCGAGGAGTCGAAAAAGACCTCTTGTTGATGCCCGTTCGGTGCTTGCACGAATTGCAGTCAGAAATCATGGCTATAAGGGGACAGAGGTTGCGAAAGCTTTATCCCGGAGTCCCCCATCGATAAGCAGACTTTTGGAAAACGGTGAACATACAGAAACACGTTGCTGTAAATATGACAGATATGGGATTATGGGATGCCCCCCATTACACATTATAACCGAAGTGCAAATTTAAAACGCGAACGATAAATGATATTGTAATGAAGACAGGGGAAGTCGTTTTAATTATTCAGGCACGAATGACATCAAGTCGGCTGCCAGGGAAGATGCTTTTGAAAATAGGCGGAGTCCCTCTGTATGAATTTGTATACAGAAGATGTCAACAGGTAAGAGGTGTAGATAAGGTTGTATTAGCTACTTCAGTCCACAGCTCTGATACATTGCTGGTTGATGCGGCTTTAGGTTGTAACTTTAATGTTTTCCGCGGGGCGCTACATAACGTTTTGGAGCGTTATGTGGCATGCGGTAAGCGGGAAAATGCAGACATAGTAATCAGGGTTTGTGGGGATTCTCCCTTTGTGGATGTTGAACTAGTTAACCACCTTCTTGATCTTTTCTCCTCTGAAGAACTGGATTATATTTCAGTAAATAAGAACAACTGCACCAATGGCCTTGATTCTGAAGTAGTAAGCCTTTCAGCCTTGGAGAAAATATTGACTCTAACCAATGATCCGGAAGATTATGAGCATGTAACTCGACATATCAGGCAAAATCAACATTTGTATAAGGCAAAAATAATTGATGCTGATAGAAAACTCTGTAATGGCAAAATATCACTGACAGTCGATACTGAAGATGACCTGAGGGTATGCAATCAAATTGCCCAATCGCTAGATACAGAAACTGGTTCCCGCAGGTTTGACTTTACCTCGAGTGAACTTTCCAATATTGCGGCTGAATTGTTATGACTGGACACAAAATTGTTATTACCTGAATTTCCTAAACGAATTGAGATAGAACTTGCAAGCTCGTGTAACCTGCGTTGCACTTATTGCCCTAGGCATTTTGTTGATGGGCTTGGAGGCTTTATAGATCTTTCTTTTTTTAAACGGCTGATTGATGAAATCGAGCCCCATCCGGAGACAGTACTAGTTTTACATCGCAGGGGTGAGAGCCTTCTGCATCCTGATTTTATCGAGATCATGGATTACATTCGCGGGAAATTTCAGACTGTGCAACTGGCTACCAATGCAACCTTGCTGGATAAAGAAAAGGCCCAAGCAATTATTGAGTCAATTTCATTTTTATCTTTCAGCATTGATACGCCGGATATATTTGAGAAAACACGTATACCTGCAAAATACGAAAAGGTTGAATCAAACATCATGCAGTTTCTGTATCTGAATTCTCAACACGGCAATAAGGTAAAAACCCAGGTGTCGATGGTTCAGACTGCAAATACGTCTCAGGAGGAGGCAGATCTTTTTAAGGAGTATTGGCACGGCAAGGTGGACAGAATCCGGATTTATGCGGAGCACTCCAGCAATGGTCATTTCGGTTCTTTGAAAAACAAGCGCATTGACCGAAAGCCATGTGTGATGCCCTTTTACGAAATGTTGATTTACTGTGATGGAAAAACCGGTCGGTGCAACCATGACTGGGATGGCGAGCCTATCGGTGACGTCAACCAGAATACAATATCTGAAATATGGTTTGACGGCCGCTATCAGAATCTACGTGATCAGCATATTTCTCTTAAAATTGTGGATTCTGTCTGTGCAGCTTGTGATTCGTGGTATCCGGAGGAAGGTTCCCAGGGGACAGGAGAGGTAATAGAAAAATGAAACCTCATGATTTTATATCTGTTGCACGCCCTGCCATTGGTCAAGAGGAACTGGATGCTGTCGCTGAAGTATTGAAGTCAGGGATGCTGACAACTGGCCCGAAGGTTACTGAATTCGAACAGAAGTTTTCAGAGTATCTCAAGGCAGACAAACCCTTGTTTTCCGTTGGCATGAATTCCTGCACATCATGTCTTTTTCTGGCTCTAAAAGTTCTTGGTATCAAGGCCGGTGATGAGGTGATCGTGCCTACGTGGACTTTTGCAGCAACAGCTCAGGTTGTTGAGTGGTTGGGAGCTGTGCCGGTCCTCTGTGATATTGATCCTGAGAGCCTCAATATCGACCCTCAGCAGGCTGAAACGCTGATAACAAAGAAAACCAGGGCCATCATTCCCGTACATATTGCCGGTTTTCCATGTGAGATGGATGCAATCCAGGACATCTCTGATCAATATAATTTGAAAATTGTTGAAGATGCCGCCCATACTATCGGTTCTGAATATAAGGGAATTAAGATAGGAAACTTCTCTGATATTACATGCTTTAGTTTTTATGCCACAAAAAACCTTGCCATGGGAGAAGGTGGTGCTGCTGTCAGTAAAGACACTGAACTCATAGAGAAAATGAGGAAACTTTCTTATTTCGGAATAAACAAAGAGGCTTTTAAGAGATACGAAAAAACCGGGTCATGGTTTTATGATATCGAAGACCTGGGTTACAAATTCAATCTTGACAGTCTGCATGCTGCTATAGGTCTTGCACAGCTTGGGAAAATTGACAGGATGAACGAAAGGCGCCGTGAGATTGCAAAGCAATATAAAGATGGACTTGATTCATCTATCTCATTCACAAAGGATTCAGATGAACATTTTCATACTTACCATCTTTTTCCCATTGTTCTCCCTGAATCAGTAGAGCGTGATGTGTTTATGAAAGAATTGAATGATGTGGATATCGGTTCAAGCGTTCACTTCATACCCTTACACCGTCATTCCTACTATCAAAAAAAATATCAACTCAACAAGTTCCCGGTCGCTGACAGGATGTTTGATCGAACAGTATCTATCCCTATGTATCCATCATTATCAGAAAACGACGTCCAATATGTGATTGGTCATATCAACGATATTATAAGGAATTGGTTATGACAGAATTCATAAAAAGAATACATGGTAACAGGCGTATTTCTGTGTGGGGAATTGGTTACCTCGGTTACACGTGGCTCCTTCGGTTGCAGTCAAAGGGTTTTGTCAGCGACATTTATGATGCAAGTTCAGATCGAATAGAAGCCTTAATGTCCAGTGCCTATCCTACGAAGCTCCAAAAGGATGCGTGGTCCTCCAGAGGTGAGATGCAATCTCTTGATTTGTCAAAAATTACAGCGGATGATTCGCTGGATCACATGTTCGAGAATAATGTGCATATTATTTCATTTCCCGGAAAGGCCGAATCGGGGAGTGGAAACAGGCTTGAAGACCTCTCAAAGCATTTTTTGCATCATAAAGATAAAGTTAGAGATTCATTGGTCATTTTTCAATGTGCAGAGACGCCTGGGGATATTGAGAGATATTTTATCAATGAACTGAAGAAAAATGAGGTCGAATGTTCATTTTCAACTGCGTTCAGGACGGATTGGACTATTGAAGAATTCTTACATTCTGATAAGAAAAGAAGGGTTGTCGCTGGGTATGATTCGGAATCGTTATACAAAGTAAAATATTTCTTTAAAATCTTCGGGATAGGCTGTACGGCGCTTAGCAGTATCAAAGAAGCTGAAATATATGAAAGCTCACGGAAAGCACTTCAATACACGGTATCCTCGTTTATTAACCAGCTGGCACTGGCTTACCCTGAAACAAATATCAGACAGGCAGGGCAATATATTCTGAACGATAGCCACTTTGAGGACATGCGATTGAGCATCGGCAATGTTAATTACAAAGCCGCCAGTGCGATAAGGCATCTTCTGGATGGCAGCAAATATCCGTCTTTCCTTAAGCAGCTCCATGACGCTGAGACTTCTAATATTTATTCCCTGATTAATTACTCGGAACTTATATGTAGTCAAGGTGTAAGGAGTGTCACCATCTTGGGTGTCAGTGTTCAATGCGATTTGAAAGATATTCGTTTGTCACCGGCATTGGTCTTGGCAGAACTCCTTCTTAAGGCCGGGATAGAAGTGGCGATCCATGATCCATATTTTACCGCAGACGAGATAACTGATTTTCTTATTGGAGTTCGCTACTTTGATATCATGCAGTACCCCCTGCAGAGTGAATGCGTTATCCTTATTGCCGATCACCAGTCTTATCGATTCCTGACCCAGAATGATCTTGACCGACTGAGAATCTCATCAGCTAAAATTATCATTGACAACACGGGACTGTGGGAAGATTTTGATTTTTCGAAAGACTCTCTCTATCACATACCTGGCGACGGCAAGTATATCAGATTCAGGGATTAGAATGTGCGGAATAGCGGGCTATATATCATCTAAAAAACACTACGACACGGAGTTGATAGTAGCTAATATGCTGGACCGGATGAAACATCGTGGTCCCGACCAGCAGGGTACTGGGAAATACGATGATGTTACGCTCGGTATGGCAAGGCTCAGCATTGTTGGTAAAGAAAAGCATAATATCCCCTATACGGATACATCGGGGAATTACGCCATCGTCTATAATGGGGAAATTTATAACCATGCCGATCTCAGAATGCAATTGAAAAGCAGGTATAAATTCCAGACAGATTCAGACGCTGAGACAGCATTAATCAGTTTTATTGATCGTGGTATTGATTCTTTTCTTGAATATAATGGGATGTATGCCTTTGCCGTACATGATAGGCGCAACCAAGAAACATATATTGTCAGGGATAAGGTGGGCGAGAAACCCCTGTACTATACTCAGGGGAAGGATTTTATCGCCTTTGCCAGTGAAATGAAAGCGCTCCTGGAAGTTGTCGAGCCTGAATTCAATGACGAGGCTGTTTCATATCTCGCCTATGAATTCACGGTGGGTAAAGAGACACTTTTTAAGAACATCTATCAGCTTGAACCTGGGGAATATATTAAAATTTCCAATGGCAATATAACTGTCCACTCCTATTGGAAGGTTTGGGACAACCTTCTGGAAATCAAGGATGACGAAAAAAAAGTTCTTGATGGTCTGGCAGAACTTACTGAGGATGCCGTACTGCTCAGGACGAAAAATTGTGCACACCAATATGCCGCTTTGATAAGTGGAGGAGTTGACAGTGCACTGGTGGCGGCTATTGCTAAACCGGATCATCTTTTTACGGCACATTATGATTATCCCGAATTTGACGAATTAGAATACGCAGAAATGGTAGCAGGCCAGCTTCAAAAGGATCTGAGGATTGTGCTGCCAACAAAAGAAGATTTCTTGCGAACGAGACATGATATTGCATTTCATCTCGATACACCCTGCACTTGGACAAGTTTTACAATGTGGTTGTTGATGGAAAATGTCGCCCAGGAGGGGTTGAAGGTTGTATTGACTGGTGATGGAGCTGATGAGCTTTTTGGAGGATACCATAGGTATCATCTGTTGCATCACGACGAAAAGATACACAGTCTTGAGTCAATGCAGCAGTATGATTATCTGATTCAGAGATATTATGGAAGCCCGGTTGATCGGTACGCTCGACTTGTCAATCGCAATGACAATATACACGACGAAAAGATAAACCAGTACCTTAGAGACTCTATTAATTATTATTTCCAGAAAATGAACGGGGATGTCATTCATCTTATGGGATTGAACGATTTCTATTCAACCATGCAGGTACTTTTACAGATGGGAGATAGAATCAGCATGGCTTTCGGTGTAGAAAACCGTTCGCCGTTTCTGGACTACCGAGTTGTACAATACGCATTTTCAATGCCTTCAAAATACAAAATAAGAAACGGGGTTACAAAATGGGCATTAAAGGAAATAGCCAGAAGGCATATCCCCAAGCCTATTGTGAACCGCGTTGATAAACGGGGGTTTTCCGCTCCAGTAAATAAGTGGTTTGAATGGGATAAAAAGGGGAAATATGACCGCTCTTCCTATCGGAAAATGGCTCTACAGGACTGGAAGAAAGTCTTTGAACTACAGGGATTAAAAGGACATTAAAAAGAGTTGTGAATTCTAAGAAATCACAGCTGTTAAATATGATGTCGTTTCTTATCTGATACTCCCCCAATTCTTTTTAAGTGGGTTTCAATGAAAACATACATTATTGCAGAGATCGGTATCAACCATAACGGTTCAATTGAAAATGCATTTCAACTGATTGATGCGGCAGTCGGGGCAGGCTGCGATGCTGCCAAATTTCAGATATTTTCGGCGGACAGGCTCTACCCCAAGTGTGCCGGCCGGCTTGATTGGAAGAACGATAGCGAAACATACGATTATGATATTTATGAGGCGGTAAAAAGTTTTGAAATGCCCCTTGAATGGATAAGCAGGATACTCCAGTATTGCGATGAACGGAGAATCGATTTCCTGGCTTCAGTTTTTGACACCCATGGTCTGGACTATTTGTTAGGGAAGGGAGTCAGGAGCATTAAGCTATCTTCGTATACAATCACTCATCTCCCTCTCATCGAGGCTTGTGCTAAAACAGGGCTGCCGATCATCATGAGTACGGGTGGGGCAACCTTGGGAGAAACAGAAGAGGCTGTTAATACTATTCTTAGACATCATGATAAACTTAAATTGCTTCATTGTTCCATACAGTACCCGACAGCCCTGAATGACTGCAATATGGGAGTTATGAAGACCTTGCACTTGTCCTTTCCTGGTTTGGAAATTGGCTACTCCGACCATACACTTGAAATATCAAAGGCTCCAGTGCAGTCCGTATATCTGGGAGGAACTGTAATTGAAAAGCATATCACTCTGGATAAGAAAATGGAGGGGCCGGATCATTTTTTTGCATTGGAACGCGACGAATTAAGGCAGATGGTAGTTGATATCAGGCAGGCAGAAAAGGATTATAGCGAACAAAGGTTTAGAATTGATCCCCGGATCTACGGGAGCACTGCAAAGGTCTGCCATGAACATGAAAGGTATCTCCGGGATTTTTCCTATATGACACTCTTTGCAGTATGTGCAATAAAAAAGGGAGAACAGATCAGGACTGAAGATATTGTGGTGTTGAGACCGGGAAAGAAGGAACGGGGGCTTGATCCGAAATATTATAACTTGTTTCAACAGAACGACATCACAGCAAAAAGAGACATAAGTGAAGGTGAGCCATTGTGCTGGGGTTCAATACTTTGACTAAGAGCAATCCCAAATTATGGCCTTGAAGTTTAACTTGAAAGAGAAATGAAATGTTTAATCTATTAGCTTTGTTCTCCAGAAATCATTACTGGAAAATTCATAGTCTCTTCGTTAAAGGGATTCTTCGATTATATGGCATCCATGTAGGAGCAAATTTTTACATTGAAGGGATCCCCAAATTAAAAATAAGAGGCAAGCACAAGAATATTCTTATTGGTGACAATGTATCCATCTTTGGTGGAATTGATATTAGAAACAGAGCGAATGGTAGAATAATTATCGGCAATTCAGTTAATATTGATAATGATTGTCGTTTAGTCGTTGCTAATGACGCGACTCTATCTATCGGAGAGAATACCGGGATTGGACCGTTTTCAATTATTAATTGTGGGGAGGACGTCAAAATTGGGAAAGATTGTTTGATATCAGGTTTGTCATATATCCAATCATCAGACCATGAAATGAAAGCGGATCAGTTAATCAGAATACAAGGTTACAGGCATTCCCCAATTAATATTGGTGATGATGTGTGGATTGGAGCTGATGTTACCATTACTAGGGGCGTAACACTTGGCACCGGTTGTGTCGTTGGCTCCAAGTCACTTGTCCGGCATGGAATATATGATGAAAATTCAATTATGGTTGGTGTTCCTGCTAAACCTATCAAAATGAGGCGCTGATAATGAAGTATTGCAATAAGTGTGTTCAACCTGAGACACGTCCAGGTATTTTTTTGAACGAGGAAGGTGTCTGTAGTGCATGTGTTGGTCATGCAGAAAAAATGGGGGAAATAGACTGGACTCTACGCAAAGAAAAACTAGCAGATATCCTGGACAGGTTTCGTTCCAATTCACACTATGATTGTCTGGTTCCGGTTAGCGGGGGAAAGGATAGCACTTACCAGATTTATATGATGAAAAGGGTATTCAAAATGAACCCACTCGCTGTAACTTATAGGTATAGCGACAGGACAGACCTCGGTCAGGAAAATCTTAATAATTTGAGAAAACTTGGAGTTGACCACATAGAATATACCCCAAATCCTGAGACAGAGAGGAAGTTTGTCAAGAGAGCGTTAGTAGAGTCAGGTGATCCTTGTCTTCCAGATCATTTGGGTATTTTTAGTGTAACCCTCAGTACTGCGGTCAACTTCCAAATTCCATTAATTATTTGGGGAGAAAACCCGCAACTGGAATATGGTGGTTCTGCTGATGACCGTAACTCTCCCTATTTGGACAAGGCTTGGCTAAAGAAACATGGATGTCTTCAGGAAAAATTTGCAGAAGACTGGGTGAACGATGAGCTTTCCCTGCAGGATATGTATTTTTACCGGCTACCAGAGGACTGTGAACTGAAGTCAGCAAAGATACGCTCTCTTTTCCTGGGTTATTATTTTAAGTGGGACCCGGTTGAGAATTACAAAATTGCCAAAGAAGTTGGGTTTTTGAAACATCCTAATGGACCTCAGCTTGGTTTGTATGATTTTGCTGATTTGGATTCAACAAACATTGTGATCCATCACTATATAAAGTGGCTAAAGTTTGGGATGACAAGACTGAACGATAATATAAGTGTTGAAATAAGAAATGGCAGAATGACAAGGGAGGAAGGTGTGAAAATATTGAAAGAAAATCAAGAAAGAGTCCCGGAAAACGAGATTGATCTTCTGTGTGATTTTATAGAAATGAGCAAAGATGAATTTTGGAATATTATGGGGAAGTTTAGAAATTTGGAGATTTGGGGAAAAGATAATCAAGGTAATTGGTATATTCCAAGTTATCTGGAGGATATTTCATGAAACTTCAATTAAAAGAAAGTCCGAGAATTTTTGAGATTAAACTCAAAAGTAAAGGACATAAAATTAAAGATTACGGTAAAATACTATTAGATGCGTCAGAGATGGTCACATTTGTCACTAGTAGTGGAAAAGAATGTGACTTTGCCGCGAAAGAATGGGGATTTTATTTGGGACCGTCCGTAAATAGCCGCTTGAAGGATAATGGTTTTAAAGTGGCTCTTGTGTTGAATGAAAAAGGGCAGCTTTATGTTCATGCAGTAGAGAAAGATAAAATAGATATATATAAGAAGTACTTAAAAACTGATCAACTTAACATTATTCTCTGCTGGCTTGATGAATGGATCAAACCATGAGGAGAATTCTTTTTCGAGCTGACGCTAATGGTTCAATCGGTACTGGCGACATTATTTCATTTATGTGGCTTGCGAATAGATTCATCAGTAAGGGTTGGCAGACCTACTTTATTATTAGAGATTATGATATTGGGATCAAACTAGTCGAAAAGCATCAAATTCTCAACGTAACAGTATTGAAGGAAAATATAAGTACTCAAGATGAGATTGAATTTATTAATAGTTTTATAGCGCAACATCAGATTTCTGTTATTTTCCTGCAGATCAATGAACGCAGTCTTGATGAATACAATCAACTCACCAATGATGTATACAAATGCTGTGTTTGTTTCGATTACAATATGCCGCTGAGCTTTGATCTCGCATTATCCTGGGATATTGATTCGGAAAAATATTTTAATTTCGCCAAATATCACCAAACAGTGTTTTTCCTTGGACCAGAGTATGTCCCTCTTACAGATAATTTTACTCATTATCGCACTAACAATAGGGAGTATAAGACACCTCGAAAAAAGCTATTGGTCAGCATGGGTGGTGCTGACAAAGACAATATTACTTTAACAGTTGCACAAAACCTAATTGAACTGAAGTGTGATCTGGAATTAGTTTTTATTGTTGGAGCAGGCTACTCCTCTGTGAATCAGCTTAGGGAAACCTTAAGTTCGATACCTGCAAAAGTAACGATCAAAAAGAATATTTCAAATATGTTTGAACAATATATGGAATGTGACGTTGCAATTGGTTCTGGAGGGCTTACTGCCTCAGAACTTATTGCCACTCAAACGCCGGCATTCTTAGTGGCAACTTATAAGCATCAAATTACTCGATGCAAGTATTTTGAAAAAAGGGCGTGGGCAAAATTCCTTGGCTTTAGAGATTTATCTGCCTTGAATATGCAAGACCTTTGCACATTCATTCCCAATAGAGACAACAAATTTCAATCAAGAATAGATGAAGCAGTAAACTACATAAATGAACTCGGTTAATGCAACTGATCAACTATTTATTTAGAGGAGCGCTATGTCTTTATTCGACAATTACAAGGAAGTACTAATTGAGGATATGGATAATTTGGATGAAATAATGCCATGTATCAGCCTATTTAATAGCCGGATGTCGTTCACAAGAATGATTCAACACTATGAGCTTTTTAAGCATGTTATGGACATTCCTGGTCATATTGTAGAAGTCGGAGTTTATAAAGGGGAGAGTTTTTTCAACTGGGCAAGATTTGTAGAAATGTACAATATGGGGGAACGACAAACTAAGGTTATCGGTTTTGATACCTTCGAGGGCTTTCCTGATATCCATGATAAAGATAAATCTATCGATAATCAAACTGAAGATTCTGGACTGGCTGTAAGACCTAGCGGATTTCATCCTGGACAACGAGCCTATAAACGTATTATGCAATTAATTGATATTTTTGAAAATGACCACTTTGTTCCTTCTCACAAACGATTGGAAATTATAAAAGGGGATATTCTGGAAACTTTGCCTAAGTACGTTGATGAGCATCCTGGGCTTCGCATCAGCCTGCTTAATATAGATGTAGATCTTTATGAACCTACTCTTTGCGCTTTAAAACATCTGTATCCCAGAGTTGTGTCGGGCGGAATTGTTATTTTGGATGAATATGCTCAAGATAAATTTCCGGGAGAAAGCATTGCATTTGATGAGTACTTTGGAGGCAATCGCCCTAAACTTATTAAAAGCAGCTTAGTATCTAATCCAAGTGGTTATTTTATAAAGAAAAAATAAAGATAAAAATGTGTTGTTTGTGATATTTGAGTATTTGGGTCCCCTCTATTCTCATTATTCTTTAAAAGGAATACTTTATGAATGTTTTAATTACCTGCTGCGGTAGAAAACTATTTCTAATTGATGAGATACAAAAATCACTTAACAAGCTTTTTCCTTTAGAACAAAATAATGTTGTTGTTACCGAATCAGACAAGTACTCTGCTTCATTATATTATACAGCTAAAGGATTTATTGTTCCTCCAATATTTCATCCAAAATATATTGAAGAAATAATTAAAATCTGTAAGCAAGAGGATATATCAATACTTATTCCATGTAAAGACACAGAGCTCAAAAAAATATCCGAACATATTGATATGTTTAAGGGCCTTTTGATCCCATTATCTTCCAATAAAACCATTAATATATGTGAAGACAAACTTAAGTTCTTTGAAACTCTAAAATGTAACATTAATATGCCGATAATTCATAAACTAGATTCAAGTAGAACCGATATTAGTTATCCATGTGTGGTCAAAGAAAGAGGTTTAGATATCGAAACTTATGGAGCTCATATATGTATTAATGAAAAAGAATTAGAATGTGCTTTATTTGAAAGCTATAATCCGATTATTCAACAAAAAATTGAAGGGATAGAATATACGGTAGATTCACTTTTTGATAATGAATGCAACCCTATTTGTATAGTCCCGAGAAAACGTTTAAGGATAAGAGAGCATGTTTCTGATGTAGGATTAGTCTGTAATGATCACGAAATCATAAGCCAAACTCAGAAAGCAGCAAAACTGTTGAATATCAAATCAGTTGCTAATTTTCAGTGGATTGAAGATCCGTATGGCGTGCCATATCTTATTGATGTTAATCCCCGTATCTCCGGAGGACTTCAGGTTACGCTCGCAGCTTGTCCAGATTTCATTTTAACTCTAATTAAATTGATTTTAGGTTTGAAAATCCATAAATTAAAGTTTGTAGAATCAGTTTTAACATTGAAATATGAATCAATTATTAGTTGTAATATTTTCTGATCATGGAAAAATGCGAGCACTATTCTTAGACTTAGATGATACAATATATTCGGAAAGAATGTTTAAAATGAGCGGCTTTAAAGCAGTTGCCTCATGGTTAGAAGCAAATAGTATCTTGGAGTTTAAAATTGCTTTGTCATCTATGACAGATATAATTACTAAAAAAGGAACCCTTTTTAGTAAAGTCTTTGACACATTATGTAAGCAGCATAGTATTAATAGCAAAGTGATTCCACTGCTTGTTGAGGTTTTCAGCCTTCACAAGCCCAACCTTAGACTATATCATGACTTTTATGATTTTATGGAGAATTATAACCTGACAAATTTTGAAATGGGGCTTATTACTGATGGCATTGGGTCTGTTCAAAGAAGAAAGATAGAATCATTGAAACTGGATAAATTTGTTAAACCATCAAGGATGATCATAACTAATGATCTGCTGCCTCCTATGGACAAAAATAATCCTGAAGTTTTCTTCAGAGCAAGTCGCATGGTTGGTTTAAGTGGAAAGGACTGCGTTTATATTGGTGATAACCCTTATAAAGATTTCAAACATCCCAAGGAACAGGGTTGGTATACTATAAGAATACGGCGCGGATATTTTAGCGATGAAAATAGCAATGAATATGTTTCTGATGAGATTTTCAATTTTTGTGAATTATCCAAACTTCTAGATTCTTGGTCTGAATAAGGACACCCGTGAATAGAGAACTAAAAGAAGGATTTGTTGATAGGATAAATGAATATTCAACTAAACATCGCCTCTTAGCATCAAAATATGGGTACTACTATATAAGTCCAATGCCTTCTAAAAATGAATTGGCAAAATATTACGCTACTAAATATCTTAAAGATCCATTGGAAGTATCCTCTAAAGGAATTGATGTAGGGGATGATGATGTTCTGGAAAGATTTCATTATGAGCGACAATATAGAGAAATCATTTCTTTTATTAACGAATATTTCGAAAGTGATGAAATCAAAATTCTTGATGTTGGTTGTGGTACCGGCAAGCTCTTGAGTTATCTGAAGGAATCTGGATTATGCAACCTGTATGGAACGGAATTCGATGTATCGTTGAGCATCCCTGACATAAGCATATTCCATGGTGATTTCATGGATTATCAGCCTACCGAACAATTCGATTTTATTATAATGAATAATGTTCTTGAGCATGTAACTGACCCTGAGCATTTTCTGGAAAAAGCATATTCTTTGCTAAATAATAGAGGATATTTGCGCGTACAGGTTCCTAATGATTTATCCTATGCCCAATTTAGAGTATTGAAGAGGAAATCCAAGCCTAGTTACTATTTTATTCTACCTAACGAGCACTTAAACTATTTTGACTTTGAAAGCCTTCAAAGGATGCTGAGAGCTAAGGGGTTCAAGGTTGTGAAAAAGATGACAACATGGCCGATGGAAATGTTTATTGCAATGGGAATTGATTACACTGATAATCCATCAATTGGAAATAAATGCCACAAATATAGGCTTAATTTTGAATATAGAATGGGGGAAAAGTTTTTATTAGAATTCTATGAAAGAATGGCAGATCTTGAATTTGGTAGAGTTGTGATTGAATACTCAAAAAAATATAGTCATATTAATAATATTTTGAACTCTGGGACAAATCGAAATGAATAATCTTATCATAGCAGCACATCCCGACGATGAAATCCTTGGTTGTGGTGGTACCATTGCAAGGTACGGCCAGATTCATGACTTTTATGTCCTAATTCTAACGGGGGGAGCAGAGACCCGTTATGATAAATCTATGGAAAGCATGCTTCGCAAACATGCAATAAAAGCCAACAGTATTTTGGGCACAAAAGATGTATTTTTTGAGAAGCTCCCTAATCAAGGTCTAGATAATATTGCATTGACAGATGTAATTCAGGTTATTGAGAAACATATCGATCGACTTAAGCCCGATAACCTATTCATTCACTCATCTCAGGATCTTAATAAGGACCACAGGATTGTTTATGAGGCGGGTATAACCGCATCTCGACCATTTGTAGGCCAAGCCATACATAAAGTATTTAGCTATTTTGTAGCCTCTTCTACTGAATGGAATCGTATCGATAACTCATTTATACCTAACACATATATTGATATTAAAGGTGTTTTAGAAAAAAAAATCGAAGCAATGAAATCTTATAAAAGCGAGTGCAAGCCATACCCGCACCCTAGAAGTTCGAGAGCGCTTTCTATATATGCGACATTTTGGGGATTGAGCGTCGGAATGGAATGTGTCGAACCGTTTCAGCTCATTCAAGATCTGTCAGGCCGTATTTAACTTTCTATTGATTCGGAAGAAGACGAAATGAAGATTATTTTTGTTGGATCAGTTGAAATTGGCCATACTGTTTTAGAGTCAATCTATAACACAACCAAATCAGTTGAAGTCATCTATACATTGCCTCTTGAAGAGAAGCTTACTACCTCTGGATTTGTGGACTTTGAGCCAATTGCCAGACGTTACAACACTAAATTGATCCGCACCAGCAACATTAATGATGAAAAACATATTAATGAAATTCGGAAGTTGGCTCCGGATCTTATCATTATCTGTGGATGGCAGAAGCTGATATGTCAAGAAATTATTAAGATTCCAAGATGTGGTACTGTAGGTTTTCATACGTCGCTATTACCAAAATATAGAGGACATGCGCCGGTTAATTGGGCGATCATTATGGGTGAAAAAGAAACAGGCATCACGATGTTCTATTTCACTCCAAGGGCTGATGATGGTGATATAATCGCACAAAGAGATTTTCCAATTTTGCTCAACGATGATTGCAATACAGTTTACAAAAAAGCCGCCCATGCAGGGGCTGAAATGATTAAGGCTTACTTACCACCAATTAAGGCAGGCACGATTCGTCGAATTCACAACGTATCACGTTCTTATCCTGCTTATCCGATGCGCAGGCCTGTAGATGGTCTGATTGATTTTAATCGATCTGCTCTTGAGGTGTATAATTTTGTTCGTGGGTTAACAAAACCCTATCCAGGAGCTTTCTACTACGACAAAGATGGGAAAAAAATCATCGTTTGGCGTATTGAGATCGTTTTTGATGAAAGTAGATTACGGTTTAACGATATTGTATTTGACACCGCAGATATGAAAGTGAGGATACTTGAGTGGGAAGAGGGTGTATAAAGTCCTCCTGTCCATGTCAGAGCGTTTAACTGAAAAAAATGCAGGAGGAGTTTTCATGCGTTAATATTTTATTTGTGTGAAATAGAGGAGATTACAGTGGAAAATAGAAAACTGGATCACACCGTTCTTGTCAGTTTCGTTCATGGATACGAAAACCTGAATATCAGCTTACCGGAGGAAGAGCGACCCGCCCTTTGGAGACTTTCTGGAAATGAAACGGAGATTTATAAATATCCGTTCCCGAGAAACCCCGGGGACTTCAGGGATGTGGCCTCTCTGATTGCGGGGAAAGGCCCCCTTGAAAACGCCGACAATTTTAAAAAGCTTCCCAGGTTCGGCTTTACTGGTTTGTCGACGCGTGGGGATTACATTTACGCTGGCGCATGGAACGCCGTGTATGAAATTCACAAGAAAGGATATCGTCTAGAGAGAATCCTCACCCATAATCTGATGAATGACGTTCACTGTATCGATGCAGTGGAAGATGGACTGATCTCCGTGTTGACGGGTAAAGATGCTGTGGTGTTCACCGATTATGATGGTAACCTGATCGATTTTTTCACCGTGAAAAATGACCTGACGGTGATAAAAGAAACAACGATTACCGAAGTGGACTGGCGATTCATCAGCAAACAATTCGTGGGAAGTACGGGATATTGGCATTTTAATTATGTGCAAAAAATCGAGGACGAGATCTGGCTCACCAGCAGAAACGCTAACTGTTTTGTGGTCGTGGACCTGAAAAAACGAAAAGCCCGTCTAAGATTGATGAATTTTTTTACACCCGTTTTGCTTCACGATGGCGTTCGGTTTCAGGATTGTTTTTATTTCACCAGCATTGACGGTAAAATCATTATTGCAGCTGAAGCGGAGAAGGCTTCATGGAATCCACGAGAGCATGTCGATAATATCCATTTATTCAATCGGGATCTGGTGACGAAATTGATCCGCCTTGAAGAGACGGAATTGGGTCGGGAGCCGAACTGGTGCCGTGGGATTGCCTGTAAGGATGATCGAATGTATGTGACCATTGACGGCAGATACGATACAGATCTGAGTTTTGGACTGTTGGAAATGGATGAAACTGGGAAAATATACGCGAATCACAGATTGAAATGGTCGGATGTCGGGGATGAGGCGGAAATCAGATTCGTCACCGGCTTCAGCATCTTGCCACTGTAGACGGACGCCGTATGTTGACAACCGATAATATGAGGAGAAAATTGTGGGAATCCTCGGAAACCATTTATGAAATTCTCCTCGTAAATGAATAAAATTGCAGAGTTTGAAAAGAAAGTCCTTTTCATGGTAAATGAAGGCATCTGATTATGAAAAACAATAGAATTCTATTATTTGCTCCTTATGGTTCATGGGTCGTTCATCATCAAGTTGACGCTGTTTTGGGAGCTGCTTTGAAAGCTCGAGGATGCGAAGTCCTTGTTTTAGGTTGCGACGGGGTTTTCTCAAATTGCCTTATCGCTGGAAAACCGCATAGTAAACAAATTTGTAAATCCTGCACGCAAAGTGGTATAAATTTATTTTCTGTTTTTCAGCTTCCTATGATTCATCTCGGTAGGTTCATTAGTCAAAAAGATAGGGATGAGTGCGCTGAATGGGTAAATCAACTTGAGTTAAATAAATTCAAGGATGCATGTTTCGAAGGAGGGGAGATCGGGAAGTGGATTCAATATGGCATGTATGCCTATTATGTTTCTGCCCGTTTTGATTACTCAAATCCTGAGGTCGAGGCGATACATAGAAGCTTGCTTTATAACGGGGCGATTCTCCAGCGGGCATATCTCAAATGCCTTGAATCTTTTTACCCAAACCATGTAGTTTGCTACAATAGCACGACCCACATATACTACAGAACGGTATTTGAATTGTCACGTCAGCGGGGAATTCCAGTATTAGTGCATGAGCGTGGTCCTATCAAGGACAGCTTCCGCATGCAAATCAACGAACATTCCCGTATGAGCGCTGGACGTCTTGCATTGTGGGAGAAATGGAAAAGTATTCCGTTAACGGTTGATGAGTGTATAAAGTGCAAGCGTTTTATAAATGACTCTGAGCTAAATAAAATAAAGAACCCTTTCTTCAGCCAGGATACGGATATTGAAACTGTCCGCGAAACCCTTCGTATCCCTGAAAACGCTGTAATTATTGTCCTTTTTACCTCAGGTGATTGGGAGCGTGAAGCGGCTGAAGATCCGGTGCTTTTCGACTCTCAGCTCGATGGTATCAGGAAAATTGTTAGGACGTTTAATGGTAAACAAGCATATCTTGTAATTAGGCATCATCCCAACATGGTTCGTAAAACTCACATTGATAGGTTTTTTGTACAGGATTTATTCCGCCTAAATAGGAATTTAAGTGAAAATATTAGGGTAGTAATGCCTACCGAGAAACTATCATCCTACGGCATTATGTGGAATGCTGATGCCGCTATTACATTTGGTAGCTCAACTGGCCTGGAATCGATTATGCGAGGGTGCGCTTCAATCTCTAATGTCGACAATCTCTTCTCAAATATCACAAATGTAAATAATTTAGGATCATTGAACATCAATAGCAATGACTTTGATATGAGTTATTGGAGTATTATAGAAAACACGATGAGAAGGACCGCCGATTTCAAACTTGATGATTTAAGATATGCATATAGGAGCATCCATTTTTTCAAATTTGTGGAAGGTTATAGATTTAAATCGTTTGGTATTCGAGATGTTCATTATCTGGACATTCGATTTAAACATATTGATGAACTCTCACCGGGTAATGATCCGATGTTGGATGTTGTGTGTAACTATATTATGCATAATGAGCCATTATATCGAGTTCCAGGAGAAAAGGAGAAGTCCAGATCCGCAGATGCTGAAACAGAATTTTGTCAAAATGAACTTGTTGACATAAAGACACGTCGAGAACAACTTAAGAAATGTCTTGCTGGAAACAATAAGGAGACACGAAGTCTGATAACGGTCATACGAGTTCGCCAGGATTGCACGAAGGGGTCTGAAGATTCAGAACTTGCATTGACAGTTAAGCGTAGCCGACACAAGCTCGTTGAACAGATTGAAATGGGCGCGCCCTCCTTTTCTGATGGTACTATGTTCGTTCATGAATTGAATAGCGCTTTGTATAGGGCGAAAGGTGAATTTGTGTATGTGGCAACTGACAACATTCATGTTGACGAATCGCTCTTTTCAACGGCCATAGATTTTTTGGAGAAACCAGAGAACGAAGATTATGACGGTTTAGTATCAGGGGCATGGGTCTGTGATAATGAAGGAAATATAATTGACGAAGTATTTACCGAGAGAAAAAATACCAATGATTATCAAACGGTGATTCAGAATATGAACTCATCTGAAAAACCTTCTGCACTGTTTCCCCTTTTTGTATGGAAAAAAGTGTCGTTAGTTAATCTGCTGTCTGATTTGGACAACCGGGCATCATTGGATGACATAACCACGGAAATTTTCAGGCAAACTATTTCGGAGCATGCCAGCCTTAACCTTTGGAAAACTTTGATACCCATGATCACGATATTCAATCCTCCAAAAGTGAAACAGCTTGTTTCTGATGGAATCACACTGTTCAATGAGGGGAAATGGGAGGAAGCACAGGCAGTGCTTGACAAGGCTAAGAGCCTGGGCGAACCTGTTCCGGGCCTTGATTATTACCGTGCGCTGACAAATGTTCGTATGGGAAGGCTATGGGAAGCTTTCTCTGTGGTAGAGGCCGGGATAGAAGCGGATCCTGGTGATGAACAGTTGAGGAATCTGCTTGAGCAAATCATCAAGGAGGTGGGTGATAGAGACCTTCAATATGAAGATATTGCAGCCTCAGTTGAAAGTGTTGAAGGATGGCTTGTGCCAGGCCAGGAAAAAGTTTTATTTGATAAGGTCAAATCGCTCCCTGATTTTTCCACTATCTTGGAAATCGGTGCTTACCACGGTCGATCGACGGTAGCCATGGCTTTTGCTTGTCTTGGTACAGGAAAACGTATCTTTTCGATAGATACGTTCATGGGTATGACAAAGGGTGGCACTAAAAAGCAGGGAAACACATTCCTTGATATATGGCATGGAAATATACGCAGGTTAGGTCTTGAGAAATACGTAAAGTCTTTGCCTGGCTTTTCGCATGAGATACTTGAGAAGTGGAAAAGTGAATCTAAGCTTGATTTTGTTTTTATTGATGGTTCACATCATTATGTTGATATCATAAAGGATTTTGAACTGGTTTACCCTCTGGTAAAAGACGGCGGATGGATTGCCTTACACGATGTTGAACCCGGCTGGCCAGGTCCGTGGCGTGTATGGCGTGAGACTGCGATGCCCCTCCTTTCATCTCATGAATATTGCTCCAATCTTGCCTGTGGTCGGAAAGAGAGGGGAAAACCGTTCGTTCTTCCTTCTGAAGATGATTCATTCAGTTACAGCAAGGAATGGGCTGAATATCTTGTACAATTTGCACCGAAGCTTTCAAAGGCAATGATGATAAGTATGGAGGACGGCAAAGGTTCGGGTGCTGATGATCCCGAATTGGAGCGCGCTGAACAAATCATCGCGTTGATATCCGATCATGCTTTTCTTAAGAACCCACTCCGGGAAATGCTCAAACTGGAAGCTTCTTGTGATCCTTATCTCCATCTTTGGAATGCGCTGGTGTTTGAGAGAGAGGGTGAAATTGAAAAAGCGGTTGAAGCGCTGCGCGAGGCAGGTAAGGTGTCGCAAAATGAAACGAATAGTCGGATAGAGATGCATCTTAACAGGTTGGCTGGGAAGATCAGGCCTTCTGATGAAAGTGTAGGTCAGCATGAAACTGAGGGTTTTGACATCGAAAAGGATGGTTGTATTTTTCTCAATACCTGTTATCAGGGCTTTCTGAACGATTTTCAAAAAAAGAATTCTGAGACATTGTCGCAAAGCTACTTGGAGCACAAGAATGCAATTCAGCGCCAGTTTTTCGGCGATAGTGACTTTTATTCAGAGGGCCTTAAGAAGGTAGGATGGAAGGCTGATGATTTGATCATCAATTGTCCTGATCTTCAGCAGGCGTGGGCAAAGGAAAATAGATTTGAGGGGAATGATCTTGAAATCTGTATTGAGCAAATTCGTCGTGCAAGACCACAGGTGGTTTATCTGCAGAACATGGGCATGGGAACAAAAGAGTTCCTTTCTGTAATCCGCTCCTACACAGAACTTATTGTCGGACAAATTGCATCACCGATTCCTCAACAGGCCGATATTTCCGGATTCGACATCATTTTTTCTTCATTTCCTCATTTTGTAGAGAAATTCAGAAAAATGGGCGTTACGTCATATTATCAGCCGCTTGCCTTTGATCCCCGTGTGCTTGAAAAAGTGCGAGAATCCCAAAAAATACATCCCGTTACTTTCGTTGGAGGAATATCGCCATCTCACGGGAAGGGCTATCAACTTCTCGAAAAGCTTGCCGAACTCTTGCCCATTGACATCTGGGGCTATGGTGCTGCGTCCCTTCCGGGGAATTCCCCGATCAAAAAGCGGCATCATGGCGAGGCGTGGGGCCTTGATATGTTTTCACTCCTGAGCCAATCCGGGATTACCATCAACCGACATATTGATGTAGCCGAAAATTACGCCAATAATATGCGTCTATTCGAGGCTACGGGCTGCGGCGCCCTTCTGATAACGGATTACAAGGATAACCTGAACGAGCTTTTTGAAATAGGAAAAGAGATAGTTGCATATCGTTCTACTGAAGAATGCGTTGCCTTGGTAAAATATTATCTTAACAATCCCAAAGAAGCGGAGGAGATCGCCCGAGCCGGGCAGGCTCGTGCTTTGCGTTCACATACATACACGAAACGTATGGAACAAACCGGTGAGATCTTTGAGCGTCATTTGCGGTACAAACGGGAAAAGGGGAGTATCCCTCTTCCTGATATGTCGAAAATTTCTTACGGACACACCTTGATCCAGCCTTCCGAGATCACAGAAAGTATGACATCTGCCTGGAAAAGCGATAAAATTCCTCTCAGGCAACGTGCCCTAACGCAAAAGGAGTTGAAAAGCATGTATAAAGGGGAGACGCCTCCCCCTTATAAAGTCCTTGCCGATTGCTTGAGGCCGTATATGCATCCGGGTTGCTCCATACTGGAAATTGGTTGCGCGAGCGGCTATTATTACGAAGTTCTGGAGTATCTTCTGAATATGAGAATTTCCTATACCGGAGTGGATTATTCCGAACCTCTTGTCGCCATGGCGAGAGAATATTATCCCAAAGCTACGTTTAGCGTGGCGGATGGCGCGCTCTTACCCTTTGAAAATGAACAATTTCTTGTAGCCGTTTCATCGTGCGTTTTGCTTCATGTTCCAAACTATCGAGAGCACATTAAGGAAACGGTCCGAATCGCCGAACGGTTTGTCGTGGTCCACCGTACCCCCATATGTCGTCAGCGCCCCACGTGGTACTTCAAAAAAATGGCATACGGTGTGGAAACCGTGGAACTGACCTTTAATGAGGATGAGATCGTCTCCGAGTTTATCGCTAACGGGTTGAAACTGATAAGATCCCATGAATATTATTCAAATCCGGGTCAAGACCGTTATGAAATAACTTATATTTTTGAAAAGAAATCACTGAGCGGACTTTCGCATGAACAACGAATAATCGAAAAGGAACATGTAGAGCGAGACAAAAAGTTTCGGTCGGGTGTACAAGAAGTTGAAGATATTTCCAGGAGTCTCGGTCCGGATAACGGTGATCCAGGCAATGATATGCTTTTGAACTCAGTATCGATAATAGACAAAGTCATTAATGGTGGGGAGAATATCCAAGCCGTTTTTAATGATCCCATAATCAAGGACTTGCTCAAAAATCCGGGAAAAGCCGGTTTAAGCACAGATGATTTGGAGGGGAAGACCGACCAGCAAAAAACGGAAATGATTGTGGGTGAATATTTTGCGAAGATTGCCGCCAATGCCGGCAAACTAGCTTCCCGTCTTTTGTTTCACGCACAATGGGGGTATGCCACACCGGATTGGTTCGACCATCGCCATCATATTCTCGATCCTGAAAAACATTTTAATGATTACTGGTGTGAGTCCGCAGATAATGTGTTGAGGGTTCTTCCGTTACACGGCAAGTTGCTGAACCTATGCGCCGGGGATGGATTCTACGATTACTATTTTTTCAGAAACCGAGCCAAAGAAATTGTTTGCATTGACATAAACCCCGAGACCCATCGACAGGCACTTCGTTTGCACAGATCTGAAAATATTATGTATCTTATAGAAAACATCCTAACCTGTGAGCTGGACAAGGCTATATATGATGTTGTTGTTATTCGCGGGGCAATCGAACATTTTTCTCAGGACGACCAGCAATCTATTTTTTCGAGAGCTTCGGCTGTGCTGAAAGTAGGAGGTTGGTTTTGTGGGGATACTCCTGCTAACCTTGATAAGTCGAAGGGACGTATGTTGCCGGCCCACGAAAATGAATGGTCAGACGAGGGGGAGATGAGACGGGAATTGGAAAAAGTCTTCGGCCATGTCGAAACCTATTCCATGATTTCCGCTGATCGAACTACCCTGTTTTGGCGATGCCGAAAAGACGAATCCCATCCTTAGATTCAACGCTGTTTGTGGCGCGGGAGTTCATATGAAATCAGGTTCGTCGATTATAACGATAAAATCAAGGGTGGGTGAGCAGAGACGTGCGGATAGGGATGCTGAAACGCGGAGAAAAATGGCGCCCCTGTAACGGTGAAGTTCAATCGGAAAAAGGGAGCAAAGATGAGTTTTAAATCAAGAAACGTCCTTATTACCGGTGGCCTGGGATTTATCGGTTCAAACCTGGCGAAACGCTTGGTGGATATGGGTGCCGGTGTTACTTTGGTTGACAGTCTTATTCCCGAGTATGGAGGCAACCTGTGGAATGTCGAATTGATAAAGGACAGGGTGCGGATCAATATCTCGGACGTTCGGGATGAACACTCCATGAAATACCTTGTTCAGGACCAGGATTACCTGTTTAACCTGGCTGGTCAGACCAGTCATACCGATTCAATGGATTCCCCGCACGCTGATCTGGAGATAAATGCTCGCGCCCAGCTTTATATTTTGGAGGCGTGCAGGAAATACAACAAAGAAATCAAAGTGGTGTTTGCCAGCACGAGGCAGATGTATGGAAAGCCGCAGTATCTGCCGGTGGACGAACGTCATCCAATTCATCCGGTTGATGTGAATGGAATAAATAAGATGGCGGGTGAGTGGTATCACCTGGTTTATAATAATGTGTATGGGATCAGGACGTCGGTTTTGCGGCTGACCAATACATATGGGCCCCATATGCGGGTGAAGGACGCCCGACAGACATTTTTAGGGATTTGGATCCGAAGGCTCATCGAGGGAGAACCGATCCTCGTCTTTGGAGATGGAAAACAGGTGCGGGATTTCAATTATGTAGATGACGCGGTGGATGCGTTCCTGCGAGCCGCCGAATCAGAGGATGCCAATGGCGAGATCTATAATCTCGGGGCGGATGATCCTATTAACCTAAAAGATACTGCGGAACTGCTAATCAAGATAAATGGTAGTGGAACTTATGAAATGGTTCCTTTTCCGGAGGATAGAAAGGTAATTGATATTGGCGATTATTATGGCGATTATCGAAAGATCCGGTCAAAATTGGGCTGGAAGCCGGCCATCACCTTAGAGGACGGGCTGAAAAAGACCTTGGATTTTTATCGCAAATTCCATGAGCATTATTTGAAAGTAGATAATGATCGATAATTTCATCCCGGTTGGATGAACTTCAGGCTGCCATATTGCGTGTCAAGCTGCCGTTTCTTTCAGAGGACAACAAGCGAAGACGTGAGATAGGCGCACGCTATTTCGATGTCATTGACCACATCGATATTGCTCCACCACATCGATATTGCTCCACCATGTCAAATTGAGGGCACACTTCATGCGATGCATCTTTTTGTGGTGGAATGCGACAACAGGGATGAATTCAGGCGTTATATGGAAGAGGGCGGGGTTGGGACCGCTTTGCACTATCCTGTTCCTATTCATCATCAACCGGCTTATGCAAAGAGGATTCGCGGAGGCAATAATTTGGTTCACACCGAAAGGTTGTATGAACGAATTGTAACTTTGCCCATGTTCCCTGAATTGACCGATGGGCAAGTGGAAAGGGTCTGCGAGACGCTCAGCGGGTGGTGCCCCAAAAGGAGAGCAGGATGAAGCGCTATTACTGTACCTATTTTGACAAGAATTATCTCATCAAGGGGCTTGGGCTTATAGAGTCACTGAATCGTCATGAGAAAGAAGACTTTCAGATTTTTGTTGTCTGTTTAGACGAATTGACGCGAGCCATCCTTAATAAAATCAACCTCCCCAATGTAAAAACCATTCCACTTCATGAGATCGAACAACGAGATTTCCCCCTGCTTGAGGCGAAGCAAAATAGGTCTCTGGTAGAATACTACTGGACATTAACGGGAACTGTGATCCTTCGTATCCTCGAAGGAAATCCGGGAATCGACGTGCTGACATACCTGGATGCCGATCTGTTTTTTTATTCATCTCTTGATCCCATATTTGACGAACTGGGGAGCTATTCAATACTGATCCACGAGCACCGGTTTCCCCCTTCCCGTGCCTGGCAACTGGCTTATGGTAAATACAACGTCGGTTTGCTGTGCTTTCGCAATGATGTAAATGGGATAGAAGCCCTTAAATGGTGGCGTGACCGGTGCATAGAATGGTGTTATAAACGCATTGAAGACGGCAAATTCGGGGATCAACTCTATCTTAATGACTGGCCGACTAGATTCAAAAATGTAGTGGTTCTCCAAAACATCGGAGCCGGGGTTGGCCCGTGGAATCATGAGCAGTACAGTTTCAGCAAAGGCTCAGGGGATTGCCATGCACTGGTCGACAATCTTCCCCTGGTCTTCTACCATTTCCATTCAATAGCCTTTGTTACACCTGAAATTGTTATTCCATCGAAAATTGTATCCAATTCGCAAACAAAGGATATCCTCTGTTTGTGCTTTGTCCCATACCTAAACACTCTCTCCAAAATAATAGAAAGGGTCCGTGCCATATTACCGGACTTTGATTTTGGTATAAAGAATGAAGCACCGCTTGAATACAGATACACGTTCCTGGCTAAGCGAGAAATGCGGCAAGAGTTGGAGAGGTCGGCGATTCCCCAGTTCAGAATACCACTGGATAGCGACTGGAATTGCTATTGTTCTGAGCAGTTAATGGAGTTCTCAACCGTCAGCGGGCAGAGATCACCCCGGTTGAATCACCTTCGGGGTGCTCCTGAGGGTGCAATTCAACAGGGCAGGGAGGTCCGAGGACAGAAATTCGAACTGGAGGGAGAGAGTAGGACTGGTTCTCCCGAGGAATTGTATCTAACGGCACAGAGATTTATGGAAGGCGGGCGGGAAAAGGAGGCGATTGGGGCCTTGAGGGTTTTTTTGTCGGTATATCCGGCTTATGCCCTGGCGCATAATGATCTGGGGGTTCTGTATTATAACCATGGAAACAAAGAAAAGGCGCTCAAACACTATGAACAGGCTTCACAACTTGAATCCAATAACTTAACTTTTCAGAAAAACCTGGCCGATTTTTATTATTTTGAACTGGATCGGATAGAAGAAGCTTTAACGATATACAATAAAATTTTGAATGAAAAGCCGGAAGATTTGGAAGCCCTGCTTGTAATGGGGCATATTTGCATTAAGCTTGACAAGATCGATAGTGCAATGGATTTTTACAGCAGGGTGTTGGAAATTGATCCGGGTAATGCGAATGCGATTGAAGTGCTTAGTCATTTGCGAAACGCGTAACAGTTCGGTTCCAGACAGGATGAACAGGATTGACATAATCGAATCATCTTGAACCATAAACCCTTCAACCTTGAATCAGAGTGGTTGCAGGGGCTGCCTTGTTTATTTTCCTTGCAATCAATAAGATAAATATATATATTTTCCTTCTATAAAGGAAAATGTTCAATGAAGAAGATACTCAAACGAATCATTAAAGATTTTCACAATCGTTCGCTTCCTGACTTTAAGTTCAGGCAGGCCGATGTTCCGCTGAACCTGGACAAGATAGTCACCATTGTAGGCCCCAGGAGGGCAGGAAAGACTTATTATCTTTTCCAACTCATCACGGAATTAGAGAGGCAAGGTGTAGCGCGCAATCGAATTCTGTATCTCAATTTTGAAGATGAGCGTCTGGAACTGGAAGGTCGTCATGACCTCATTATTGAGGCTTATCTTGAACTTTATCCTGAGCTGGACCTTTCGTTGTCGTATTTTTTCTTTGATGAAATACAGGAGTTGGATCTGTGGGAGAAGTTTGTTCGCCGCATGTTCGACACGGTGACCAAAAGGATTTTTTTGACCGGATCCAATGCAAAACTTCTATCCGGAGAGATAGCCACATCCCTACGCGGCCGCAGCCTTTCTTTTGAAATTATGCCACTTTCTTTCAAAGAGTTCTTGAGTTTCAAAGAGATTGACGCACAAGACATCTATTCCACCAAAAATATTTCACTTATTCAAAATGCCTTTGAAGAATACCTCTTGTGGGGTGGCTACCCCGAGATAGTGGGGATTGAAGAGCGCTTTAAACCTCAAGTTTTGCAGGAATACTTCAATGTAATGCTTTATCGGGATCTGCTGGAGAGGTATTCGATTAAGGATGTTTCGATATTAAAGTACTTAATGAAGCGTTTGATTACCTCATTTACCAAAGAGTTTTCCGTAAACAAACTATACAACGAGCTCAGATCGAGAGGCATTTCAATCAGTAAGGATCGTATCTACAGGATAGTTGATCAAATTTTTTCGATCTATATGCTGGCATATGTGGAAAAACACGACCCTTCAGTGACCAAAAGAGAGATGAGCAACAGGAAAATCTACCTCTTTGACAACGGTTTTGCCGCAGTTACCCAATATTTCTTTTTTGAGGACCGCGGTAAACTTCTGGAAAACCTGGTGTTTGCCCACCTCAGGGCTCAAACAGATGAGATATACTTCTTAAAAAACGGATGGGAGTGTGATTTTGTGGCGTTCACAACGGTAAAACAGCCATTGATTATTCAAGTAACCGAACATCTGGATTCAGAAAATCTGAACCGTGAAATCAAGGGCCTGGAGATGGCGAAAAAGCGAATCCCAAATTCTAAATGCCTGCTGTTGACAGCGGAAGTTGATCAAGCCATTGATTTGCCGGACTGGTGTGATGTCATGCCGATTTCTACCTGGATTTTGGAGTAGGTACCCAGATTCATAGTTCAAGATTCAGGGTTAAGAAACGATGAGAATTGAAGGAGTTGTCCAATAGCCTGTTTCCTTGACAGGTTTATTTTGTTGAAAAAGCAAAAAGGTACCGCTAATGGGATTTTATGATAGAGGGCGTAATGATGATCAGGCGGATTCCGTGAAATCCCCTGATGTTTTGTACCAAGAAATTCAAAAACTGATCAGCAGCGGAAGCGAAAAAGAGGCGATTGGCGCGCTGGAGATGTTTTTGGCGATATATCCTGAATATGCTCTGGCACATAATGATCTTGGAGTTTTGTATTACAAGGATGGCGACAAAGAGAGATCATTGCAGCACTATCAAAAGGCGGCAGAGCTTCAACCGGAAAATATAACCTTCCAGAAGAACTTGGCGGACTTCTATTATGTCGAACTGGGGCGTGTGGAAGAGGCTATGGGGATTTATGTAAAGGTTTTGAGTATCAACCCTGAAGATATTGAAACACTTCTGATCCTTGGGCATATATGCGTTGCCGTGGAAAAAGTTGATGATGCTAAAGATTTTTATAACAAAGTACTGGAGATTGAACCTTGGAATGCGGATGCGAGGGAGAAGCTTACTGCTCTTGAACAAGGGGGGAGGAGAGACGACAGAGATCGGAGGTCAGAGGACGGAGGACAGAGGTCGGAGGTCACAGGTCAGAGGGCGGAGGACGGAGAGAAGGAGAAAGGGACTGATGGGCATGCTTTGCTGAATGGAGTACGTACAGAAAAGTATCTTGTCTCCGCCATTGTGTCCACCTATAATTCCGAGCGGTTTATTCGCGGCTGCCTTGAAGACCTGGAGGCACAGACAATAGCCGACAGAGTGGAAATTATCGTTGTTAACAGTGGATCAGAACAGAATGAAGAGGCAATTGTAAAAGAATTTCAGCAAAAATATTCAAACATAAAATACATAAAAACAGATGAGCGTGAAACAGTCTATGCGGCATGGAATCGGGCTATTAAGATCGCTTCCGGTAAATATATTAGCAATGCCAATACCGATGATCGTCACCGTAAAGATGCCTTTGAGGTGATGGTTAAAGTCCTGGAGGTCCGTCCTGAAGTTGCTTTGGTTTACGCAGATCTAATAATTACTGAAATGGAGAACGAGGTATTTGAGAGTTGTACACATGCCGGCTACTTTCGATGGCTCAATTGGAATAGAAAGGATTTACTTGAAAGATGTTTTATCGGCTCGCAGCCCATGTGGCAAAGAAGTGTTCATAATGAATATGGGTATTTCGATGATTCGTTTGTCACATCCGGGGACTATGAATTCTGGCTGCGTATTTCTCAAACCAATACTTTTCTGCATATTCCTGACCTTTTGGGACTATATCTGAAATCTCCAGGCAGTATTGAGCACTCAAATCGCAAAAGAGAAGCGGAAGAAAACAAGAGAACTATTGAGATGTATAAAGCTGCCCATGCATCAGGAACGATAGTCAGACGTCTGAATACCGATTCAGTGAAAGCGGCATTCGTAAAAGAAGATCTACTAAAAACCGGCGCACCAAAGGAACTATTGGAATCATATGAGAATCTATGTGCTGATGCCGGGCCGGTTTTTCAAGAAGGCTTTGTCGGTTATGCTCACACAGCTGGGAAACCCAGAAGCGCTCAGTTATTAATCTCCATCATCATCCTCACCCACAATCAGGTCGAATACACAAAAAAGTGCATTGAAAGTATCTTTACCCATACCAAAGAACCCTTTGAGCTGATCATTGTTGATAATGGCTCAACCGACGGTACTGTGGAGTATCTGGAATCGGAGGTCAGAGGTCGGAGGGCAGAAGTTAGAATAATCAAGAATAAGGAGAATCTTGGGTTTGCTGCGGGGAATAATCAGGGGATGGCGACGGCGAGGGGAGATTATATTCTCTTGATGAACAACGATATCGTTGTAACACCCAACTGGCTTGGGCGTATGATTTCGTGCGCTGAGAGAGATTCCAAGATCGGAATCGTGGGGCCCATGTCTAACTATGTCACAGTGCCGCAACTGATCAAGGAGGTAACGTATAATAAAACAAATCTCGACGGACTCAATGATTTTGCCGCAGACATTTCAAATAGATATACCGGCAACGCAAAACAGCTTTTGCGTGTGGTGGGTTTTTGCATGCTGATCAAAAGGGCCGTCATTAACAAAATTGGCGGTATGGACGGGCGCTATGGTCTGGGTAATTTCGAGGACGATGATTTCAGTTTGCGTGCCACATTGGCTGGTTTTGAATCGTGGATGGCAGAAGACTGCTTTATTCATCATTTCGGCAATCGGACGTTTATCGGCGCAAAGATTGACTATCGGGAAAGCGTGCATAAAAACTGGGAGATATTCAAGGAGAAGTGGGGTATGTCCAAGAATATTCCGTACGGGTCTTATAATTTCTCCGATATAGTGAACAAAGGGTTTATACCGGAAGAACACTATTGTCCTCTTCCTGGCACACATTCTTTCACGGTTTATGATGAGGCAGGCATATCCGAAAGTGAGGATATCACCAGGGCCAAAATAGAGTTCAAGAAAAAATGTAAACCTGACATGGTCAGTATCATTATTCCTTTAACCGGTCATCCTAAACACCTTAAGAAATGTATTGAGAATATAAAAAAACATACACCTGGGGCCCATGAGGTCATATTTATTGATAAGGGCTGCAAAGCCGGCACCTTGAAATGGGTAAGGCAGGCAGTCAAAAGAAAACCAAACTACAGGCTCATCAAAGCCGGAAAGGAAGCCGGTCTTGGCAAATGCTTGAATATGGGAATGGAGGCATCCTCCGGAGAATACATTATCTTTATGCGCGACCATGTAATCGTTGCAGACGGATGGTTAGACGGAATGCTCAAATGTATTAATAGGGCGGACGACGTCGGTATTGTCGGCCCCATGACGAGTGGCAAGGCAGCCGGCATTCAATGTGTGCCCGACTCTGCTAATGTGAAAATCGACCACCTCGAAAAATATGCGGTGGCATTTCGTGAGAGGAATCGCCACCGGCGTGTGCCCTCGCGTGAAATAATGGGTTTTTGCATGCTTTTTCGCCGGAACCTTGTTGAACATATAGGCCCATTCGACGAAGAGCTGGAGCGCGGCAGTGAGTCTGATGACTATTGCCTTCGCGCGGCATTGGAGGAATATAAGAACCTTATCGCCGGTGATGTGTTCGTATTATGCGGGGACCTCCCTCCGCAGGGAAACAAAAGATTCTTTGACCATAAATGGAGGGATATCGACGCAAAGAGTCATGCCGGAGAAAGGCTCGGCGTCATCAACGCCATAACGGATGCGGAAAAGCTTTATCAAAGGGAAGAGGTTGAGAAGGCCATCGTAAAGGTTGTCGATGGGTTAAAGTATCGTCCGGATGAAGAGGCCATATACCACCGTTTGGCCGAGATGCTCATTGATTGCGAACGCTTCAAGGAAGGCCTTGAGGCGATTAATTCCATTCCCGAAGATAAAGGGGACAATGCAAGAACCCTCGAACTGACAGGGTACTGCAAGGCGGGGATGGAACTGCATGACGAGGCCGCGCAATATGCAGACCGGGCGCTTTCACTGAACGGGTCATCGGCGCCGACCCTGAATTTGATGGGCGTGCTGGCGCACAGAAAAGGCGATAATAACGCGTCCGAGGACTTCTTTAAAAAGGCCATCGCTTCTGATCCGGGCTACGGGGAGGCCTGTACAAATCTGGGCGTCCTTGCGTGGGAGGCCGGACGAAAAGAGGGTGCATTGGAACTCTTAGAAAAGGGTTTTATCCTCTCTCCAACTGCCGAAGACAGTAGGACGGCCTATCTTTCTGCCATTTCGGAAACAGCGGAATTTGAAAGGGCTGAGGGTATATTTCGAGAGGCAAAGGCGTTATATCCGCAAAACCGGCGAATAGCATTCCTCCTCATAGATATACTCATCCGGCAGGAAAAATATAAATCGGCCATGCAGGATATCCGGGAGGCGATCATCACCTTCGGCATCAACGACGCCATCCTTTCAGCGGCACAAGCGGTCTTTGACAGAAGCGACGTGGGAAAAATAAAAGATACAGGGAAGAGACCCTCTCTTTCACTCTGCATGATCGTCAAGAATGAAGAAGGCCGTCTCTCAAGATGCCTCATGAGCGCAATACCCGTTGTTGATGAAATCGTCATTGTGGATACAGGTTCAACAGACAGGACAAAGGAGATAGCGAAGACGTTCGGGGCAAAGGTGTACGATTTTGAATGGACAGACGATTTCTCGGAGGCAAGGAATCTTTCACTGGCAAAGGCTACGGGCAACTGGATATTTGTCCTTGACGCGGATGAAACCATATCACCGTTAGATTATGACCGCCTCACCAAGATTGTAAAGAACAACGCTGACAATCCCATGGCCTATTCAATCACGACGAGAAATTATGTCAAACCGACATATGTCGTAGGGTGGACGTGTAACGATGGACAATACGCGAATGAGGAAGGTGGAACAGGGTGGTATCCGTCTGCAAAGGTACGTCTGTTTACCAACGACAGCCGCATACAGTTCGAGAACCCCGTCCACGAGTTTCTGGAACCCTCGCTAAAGAAGAACGGCATTAAGATAAGGAAAAGCGATATCCCGGTTCATCACTATGGCCAGCTTGACATGGAAAAGTATATCGCCAAAGGTGATAAATATTACCGGTTGGGCAAAAAAAAGCTGGAAGAAAAGGGCGAGGATCTTGAGTCTATCATCGAACTCGCGGTTCAGGCGGGCGGCGAGTTCGGGAAACACGAAGAAGCCGTGGATTTATGGAAAAGGGTGCTCAAGATTGACCCTGGCAATATAAAGGCCTTTGTCAATATGGGAGGCGCCTGTCTGCAATTAGAGAGATATGAGGCGGCACGCACATCATCAAAGATGGCCATGGCGATTAACCCCGGCCTGAAGGAAGCGATCGTAATCTACACCACCTGCGAGATGCTGATCGGCGATGCCGGAAAAACCATCCCTACTCTTGAGGGTTTGTTGAAAAAGGTGCCTGAATACCCGATGGCGCTTGCCATACTCGCGGCGGCATATTGCATCGAAGGCGAAAGAAAAAAGGGCATGGAACATATCAGAAACCTTACAAAAATGGGATTCAAATGCGCCGATTATCTGCATGATCTGGCTCAGAGGCTCATTTCCACGGGAAAAACAGACAGAGCCGTCTCCCTGCTTGAATTCGCAGTGGAAAGTGGGAACGGCACGGGGGAAATACGCTCGCTCCTGAGCGAGTTAAAAGGATAGAGGATTGGTTGATTGGGTGATGAGCACAAATATAGGATATCCCCTTTCAGTTTCACTTTCATAACAGGCTAAGCAGGCCCTTAAACAGCGATTCAGCCACAGAGGAAGAAAGCAAAAAAATGTCCAGAAAATTGCATATTGGTGGACGACTAAAAGTTCCCGGGTGGGAGTTGCTAAATATAGCTCCAGCCCCTTATGTTGACCATCTGGGGAATGCACGGGATCTATCCCGATTCAAAGACAACACCTTCACAGATATTTATGCATCACATGTGCTTGAACATTTTGATTATGCCAATGAACTGGAAACAGTCCTGAAAGAGTGGTACCGGGTACTTGTGCCCGGTGGAAATATGTATGTCAGCGTCCCGGATCTTGATATCCTCGCCCAATTATTTACCGCAAAAGACCGGCTCAACCTAGATGAGCGGTTCTTTGTCATGAGGATGATGTTCGGTGGTCACGTGAATGAGCATGATTACCATGTTGTCGGGCTGAACGAAGAGTTCCTCTCCTATTTCATGACCCGGGCAGGATTCGTCAATATCCGGAGGGTCAGCAACTTCAGCCTGTTCAATGACACCAGCAACATGGTGTATAAAGGTGTTTTCATCAGCTTAAATGTCATAGCGGAAAAACCGGATCAGGATAAATCGTAGCACTGGGGCCGCTCGGGAGATAATTGAGCATGGTGTAAGCGGACTCATTTTTGAATCGGAGAATATCGGGGATTGTTGTGGCTTGCCGAGAATCCGGAAAAGTGGCGAGAGATTGCGCGTGAAGGACAAAAGCGGGCTATGGAAGAGTTTGACACTGAGAAGTCTGTGGATCGCTTGGGGCAGGGGACGATTCGTTGATTGGAGGATTAGAGAATGACAGGTCGGAGGTCAGAGTCAGAGGGTGAATGATTAGGATGAATGGATGATTCCCTTTGGGAGGGATGGATGTTTATTGCACCATCTCTTCCATATAGTCCCGAAGGCCTCTTCTACAGCATCAGCGAACCCTTTTGCATCGCAAAGCGGTGACGAAATAAGCCGATCACGCATATCCGTTTTTAAGGCCTTCAAGCGCTGGTGGCTGTAAACAAGGTTTTTGATAATTGCGCAATATTCATCTTCGCTTTTGGCAGCCAGTTTTTCTAAACCCACAGCAGCAAGAAGGCTTAACCCCCAACGCGACACCGTATGATTCCCTGAGAGCGTAACAACCGGTATCCCCATCCATAAAGCTTCACATGTGGTGGTCACGCCATTGTACGGAAAAGTATCCAGCGCCAGATCGATTTCGTGATAATGGGCGAGGTGTTCAAATGTATTTGAAGCATATTCTTTAAAAATAACCCTGTTAGCTGAAATCCTTTGTTCACCAAAGTGGCGCAATATTCTTTCTCTCGATCCGTAATCACGACTTTGCCTGGCCTTGAGCACGAGTTTTGATCCGGGGGTTTCATTAAGGACTCTTGCCCATAAGGCAATGGTACGGGACGACACCTTGGAAAGACTGTTAAATGACCCGAATGTAATATGTCCGTTGCTATCAAACGCCGGCTCGGCCGGTTCCGGTGTTTTCCCGGGAGGCCTGTAGACCAGGGAACAGCGGGTGAGGTTATAGAGCCTTTCACTGAATCTTTCTCTTCCTTTCAAAGGCGTCAGCCACTTATCCGAAAGTCTGTAATCGATGGCTTCCAGTCCGGTGGTAAAATTATATCCGAGCCAGGTCATCTGAACCGGGGCAGGCTTAAGGGCAAATATCGGCAGGCGGTTCCCTTTGGTGTGACCGGCAAGATCAACGAGGATATCAATACCATCCGAGCGTATCTGTTTGGCCACCTCCATATCGCTTATCCCTTGTGTGCAATACCATGAATCAGAGAGTTCCCTGATCCTCGCGGTTACATTATCCCCGTTTTTCACCTCACCGTAACAAAAAATCTCCACTCTATTTCGATTATGAAACTCCAAGAGCGGTTCGAAAAACCAGGCGCAGGAATGGTTCCGAAAATCCGGAGAGACATAGCCGATACGAAGCCTCCGATCCTTCTTGGGGGAATTTATGTATTGGGCAGAACTTTTCATGGATGAATGTCCATAGAAATCGTTCCATTTTTTGTGTTCCGCGAAGATATAATCAAGGTCGTATTCGGAATCATAAAGGAGCGACAGCAAAAAGTTGCTATATGCCTTAACCAGGTTGGGGTCTATTTTAAGTGCTCTGCGAAAGTATTCGCCCGCCTCTTTCAATCTGCCCTGGTCTTGTAAAACAAGGCCCATGTTATTAAGCGTGGCAGCTATCTTCGGATCGATTTCAAGCGCTTTTCCATAGCAAGCGACCGCTTCATCCAATTGGTCTTGATTATGCAGCGCACTTCCCATGTTATTATAAGCCGCTACATTGTTCGGCTGGTGATTTATCCCTTTTCGAAACCACAAAACAGCCTCTTTCGGCATGCTTTGGCTATTTAAAGCGTTTCCGATGCCGATATATGCGTCGGCAAAGTCCGGTTTAATTTCAAGCGCCGTGCGGAAGTTCAAGATCGCTTCCTCGGGCTTGCCCTGTTCGGCAAGCAAGAGCCCCAGGTTATAGTAAACCTCAGCATAGTCAGGCTTGATTTTAACAGCACTTCGGTAACATGAAGCGGCCTTATCCGGTTCCCCCAGGCTCTTAAACCTATTTCCCAGGTTGTTGAGTAAATCGGCGTTCTCAAGGTTCAGCGCCAGTGCATTATTGTAGCTGGAAACAGCTTCATCCCTCCTCCCTAAATCAAGCAGTACATTGCCGAAGCTGATATGATAAGCCGCCTTTTCAGGGGTAATGCTGGTGGCGCTTTTGATAAGATTTTTTGCGAGATCGTATTTGTGGTTTTGACGCGCGATAACACCTGCCATATGAAGGGCATCCGGATGTTCGGGATCGATTTTCAGAATTTTGTTATATACGTTTTCAGCCAATTTTATATGGCCGGACTGATAATAACTATTCGCCATGGCAAACGCTTTTCGAATAACTTTTTCACGGTCTAATTCAATAGATTTAAGTTTATTCATGAAACTTGAATCCTTCCTGTCTGTTCAAGGATACCCCATGATTCGTGTAACCCAAGCCTTGGAGATTGCCGGTCGTTATCATCGTAACGGCGATATTCAACAGGCACAAGTGCAGTACCAAAGGATTCTTCAAGTTGAACCGGGTCAACCCGAGGCCTTGCATGCACTAGGCATTATTGCCTTCCAATTAAAGGAATTTGACAATGCCGGTAGCCTAATCGGAAAGGCGATTGAAAACAAGCCAAAGGTACCTCAATCCCATTACAATTTAGGGCTGGTCTTTATCTCACTCAAAAGGCAATTGAAAACCTGGACCTGGTCATCTCTGTTGACACAGGCTTGGTCCACCTGGCCGGGGCCATGGGCAAACCGGTCTGGACTCTGCTGCCACACGCCCCGGACTGGCGGTGGTTATTGGATCGCGAAGACAGCCCCTGGTACCCGACCATGCGGCTCTTTCGCCAACCGGGGCGTGGAGACTGGGGTGCTGTTTTTGATAAGATAAAGGATGAAGTGGATGTGAACTGTTGAACAGATAGAAAGAGGGCGGCTGTAAAAAAAGGGGAACTCAAACGAGTTCCCCTTTTTTTGTATCAGACCTCATTACTTCGTCTGTATTTGAAGCGCAGGATGAAACTTTTGCGCGTGTTTTCAGATTCTCAAAATTTACTGAACTGATGCAGACGATGTCCTGAGGCCGGCCGCCAAGCCGTTGTTGATGTTGATGATGGCGGTGAGTTTTTCGGGATCAGGATAGGCCCTGGTATCGTATATCCTTCCTTCAATGAATACACTGAGATTGAGGATGTTCTGGCGTAATTCCTTATCCATAGGATGATCGGGTTTTGTCAGTTCGGTCTGGAATACGGACCATATCCGCTGATTATATTCGAACGCTTTTTCCAGATCGGCTCTGCGGTTTTGCGAGTCCCAGTTCTCCTGACAGCTCTGTAGTTTGAGGGCGGCCTTGCTCAGGACCCTTGCTTCTGTTTCACGTCCCGACATGGTCTCTTTCTGAACACTCTGATAGGCATTGATTCCCATCTTATACGCCGGATTCCCTTGCATTTTTCACTGCCTCCTCTTCATAGTCCGTCAGCTTCCGTGTGAGTTTGAGGGCCTTATAGTATTCTCCGTTCAGGATATGTCTGCTGATCGGATCTATAAGATCCAGCGTGCTGGGCGCTGCAGCCACAACATCTCTAACGAGATTCCAGTAGGTGTTGTGGTATTCAACTACATTCCCTTCATCTATGTACATGAGCTGTATGACAAAATATATCTTCCGACAGGGTGTATCCGATTCCGCCTCCTTCATGATATCTTTTTCTCGAAGGATGGCGACCCTGTTTTCTATGAACAGATTGCTTTTCGCGTTGCCGTTGGTTACGACCGCACCGCTGATTATCATTTTTTCATCCGGTTTTAATGAGATCTTCAGTGCCATGTCTTCACCTCTTCTCAAGAAGGTGTGGGGGAGGCCCGAAGCCCTCCCCCACGTTTCATGATACCTCTTTTAGAAGAGTCTGAGAACCGCCTGGGCCGTCTGTGCGGCCATGCTCAGCGAATTGGTGCCGAGGGCCTGCTGGGTTTGCAGCATCAGCATGTTTGCCCCCTCCTCATTCATGTCGGCGAGGGTAAGGTTATCCGCGCCCGTGGTAAGGGTGTTGATCATGCTCGCGGTGAAGTCCTGACGTGTTGTGACAATACTGAGGGATGAAGCCAGTGCCGAGGCCTTTGATTCGAGGGTATCGATGGCAGCATCCAATAGGACAATATCGTCATTAATATTGGTGGTGCTGGCCCAGTTATCATCGGCAGCGGCCGCAAGGCCCAGACCTATGACATTACCGGCGAATCCCGCCACGGCTAGACTGTTGCTACCTTCGAATTTCACAGTTAAAGTATCATCCGCATCTAAAAGGTTCATGCCCTTGTACCCGGAGTCATTCTGCAATTGGCCTATCTGACTCATCAACTCGGCATACTGGGCTACCAGCTCAGTCCGGTCGTCACTTGATGTTACAAGGGTTTCCGAAAAGGCGTCGGTATCAGTAAATACGATACTGTCAGCATCCATATCAAGACCACCATCATCTTCAAAGCTTATCGTGTTCCCGCTGACCCCTGTTACGTCCATATCGGTTGTTGCTACGTCAGAAGCTACCGCTGCCGCCAGGTTTAAAGCAGTAAGCGAGTCACTGCCACTAACAATCGCGAATTGTTGATCAGCTGATGGAGTCGCGGCACATGCAGTGTACGTCTGGCCGCCGATCTCTATCGTATCACCGGCCGTTACGCTGGTTAACGTGACGGTCGACGTTGTGGCGTTGGAGCCTCCTGCTTCCGCGCTCTTCGCAGATTCCGCCTTGGACTTGGCAGCCTCGATCAGGGACATGATACCATCAATACCGTTGTTAGCGGCGTTGATTGTCTGAACACCTTCACTCATACCGTTCTTCAGGGTAGCAAGATCGGACGCTCGACTCATATGGCCCTTGGCGGTAAAAAAACTGATGGGATCATCAAGGGCTGAATTGACCTTTTTGCCCGTGTTCAGACGAACCGCGGTTTGTTCCATCAATTTTGCGGTACTCTGCAAGTTAATAAGATTTGACCTCATTCCTGCTGTTAGTGATATTCCCATGATGTATCTCCTTATTCTTAGGTTTTTATCCCGGCATTCTTGCCAAGAGGTTTTCTGTTTTGCCGAACTCCGTCGGCGCTCTTAGACGGCTACTTTTTTGTACCTCCTTTCTCTATGTCTCTATTTTTTAATTTATGAATGTTTTGTATTGTCTTTAGCTCTATTATCGACCGATTGGCGGAAAACTTTAGGAAAAAGATGATTGGAGATTAGGAGATTCGATGATTTGGGAGATTGGATAAAGGCATGGTATATAATGGACCCCAATTTTCGAACCACTGGTTAAGCTACTTTTCTTGTGATATCTTCTGATCAGAAAGGAGATCAGATGAGGAAGAGATACCCAGGAAATTTCAAGGCAAAAGTAGCAGTCGCAGCAATTAAATCAGAGGACACCATTGCTGAATTATCGTCGAAATTTGAGGTTCACAGGGCCCTAATTATGCGGTGGAAAAAGGAGGCCCTAACGGCTTTACCCGATGTTTTCTCTGTTGGGAAAGACAGAAAAAAGAAAGATCAGGAAAAATTGGTCGAAGAATTATACATGCAAATTGGGCAACTAAAGGTTGAAAACGACTGGTTAAAAAAAAATCTTAGAAAAATTGACATCTGACAGATGTCAATTGATAGACAGAAGTTATCAAAATATAAGCATAAACCGTCAATGCGAATTGTTGAATGTCTCAAAAGGGAGTTTGTACTATGAGCCGGTGGGTATTGATCCATATAGCCTCGAGCTTATGGATTTGATTGACCGACAATTTACGGAAACACCTTTTTATGGCAGTCGACGATTAACGGCTTGGCTCAATCGCCAGGGATACCCCGTGAACCGTAAACGGATTCGACGTCTAATGCGGCACATGTGTTTAGAAGCGATATATCCCAAGCCAAATCTTAGTAAAAGACGAAAAGACAGCGAGATTTACCCTTATTTACTTAAAGGAGTTAAAATTCACCAACCAAATTTTGTCTGGAGTTCCGACATCACCTACATTCGTGTCGGGCGGGGATTTGTATATTTGACAGCCATTATTGACTGGTTTAGCAGATATGTCCTTTCCTGGAGATTAAGCAACACTCTTGAACCGGCATTTTGTGTGGAGGCACTCAATGAGGCCTTGGCCTCATCGAAACCTGAAATATTCAACACAGATCAGGGGAGCCAGTATACATCGAAAGATTTTATAACTCCCTTAAAAGACAAAGGTATTAAAATCAGCATGGATTCAAAAGGAAGGGCTTTGGACAACATATTCGTCGAAAGATTATGGAGAACCGTAAAATATGAAGAGGTCTATCTTAAAGCTTACCGGACGGCAAGGGATGCCTTTCAATCTTTGAAGAAATATTTTTTATTTTACAATAACAAACGTTTACATCAATCTCTGGGTTATCGTACGCCTGCGGAAGTACATTTCTAAAAAACAAAGGAATGCTAACTGATTTAAATGGGGGCCAGCCCCCAAACCCCCGGGATTTAACGCATTATCGACATAAGCATATAAAAAGGAAGGGCCGTACAATTAAGTACGGCCCCATGCCTACGTCACCTGCTTCGGCGCTCGGGTTGCTTCCCAGCAGTTGCCCTATCCTCCGAGCAGGTGGGAGTACTTTATCAACATCTAATGAAATGACAAGATTATTATTCAATGCGTTTGGCATAAAAGGTTCTAAATTCGATTGGATCAGATGAGGATATCAGGAGTTTTTTGGTAGCTTAAATTTCATGAAAATCGGTCTTGACATGGGGTCCACTTTAGTATTTGCGTGCTGAAGTGGGTGAACACGGATCGTCGAGTTGATGGGGGAATGAATTGAAAAGAAAAAAGAAGAACGCAACAAGACGCAGAAATGTTTCAAAAAAAGGATTGCATTCTGCAGATTTTGGTTTAGATGGGAGACTTAATAAGGCGGGCTTGCTTCATAGCTCAGGCCGCCTTGCCGAGGCTGAAGATGTCTATAAGGAGATACTCAAGATTGCCCCCGACCATGCTGTTGTCTTGAACCTGCTGGGTTTCGCCCTGTTTCAAAAAGAAGAATATAACGCGGCCGCAGGGTTTATAAAAAAGGCGATTCGGATATCCCTCCAACCCCTTATATTATATAAACCTGGGCAATACATTACACGGTCTCAACAAAGAAAACGAGGCAGTGAACGCTTATCTTCAAGCCCTTGCCATTCACCCGGGCCATGCAGAGGCCCTGAATAATCTGGGAAATGTATATTATGTTCAGGGCAAGATAGATGAATCACTTTCATGTTACAAAAGGGCTATTAAACTCAATGAAGATAATCCCGATGCCTGCAATAACTTAGGGATTGTCCTGAGAAAATTGGGCAGGCTGGATGAGGCGATCTCAATTTTGCGGAAGGCTTTGGAGCTCAATCCCGACCATGCCCGTGCCCTGAACAACCTCGGCATAGCGCTCAAAGAACAAAACAGACCGGCCGAGGCCATTGGTTATTACCGTAAGTCCTTGAAGATACAACCGAAGCCGGACACATATAATAACCTTGCCCTTGCCCTGAAAGCGGATGGCCGCCCGGATGAAGCGGTTTCAGTCTGTCGGAAGACCCTGGAGATCTATCCTGAAAACTTTGGGATATATTTTGTTCTTGGTGGCCTGCTCAAAGGACATGGCAAGCCTGAAGAGGCGGTGTCCTGTTATCAAAAGGCACTCAGTATCGACCCTGACCACGCTGGAACTTACAGCAATCTTGGGGATGCCCTAAGCGCACAGGGCAAAACAGACAAGGCCATTCTATGTTTTCAAAAGGCCTTGAGGTTAAAGCCCGACGATTTCAAGACCTATAATAATCTGGGCAACGCCCTTAGGAAACGGGGGAAGTTGTCTATGGCGGTGGAAGCCTATAAGAAGGCCTTAGAGATAGAACCCGGACATGCCACGGCCTGCAATAATATGGCTGCAACGCTGCTTAGGCAGGGAAAAATTGCAGAAGCCATCAACGGCTATCAAGAGGCCGTCGCGGTCCGGCCGGACTATGTCATAGCCCATTCAAATCTTCTTCTTGCCTATAATTACCAAAACCATAAGGATCCGGAATGGCTTTTTTCCCGACACCGGAATTGGGCCGAGGCACACGTTCTTTCGGAGGGGGATAACCCTTTTTTTGATCCGGGCAACGGTCCTGCTGCCGATCGTAAGATCCGTATCGGATATTGTTCGCCTGATTTCAGGACTCATTCCGTGGCCTACTTTCTTGAAGCGATCATCAAGGCCCATGACCGCTCCGGATTCGAAATCTTCTGTTATTCAGACGTGATATGTCCGGACGACGTTACCCGCACGTTTTCCCGCAGTGTCGATCGTTTCACGAATATCGCAGGGATAGACAACACAGCTGTTGCCGAGCGGATTCGCCGGGACAAAATCGATATTCTGGTTGATCTTGCCGGGCACACGGCCGGATACCGGATGCCTCTCTTTTCCATAAAGCCCGCTCCGATCCAGGTGACTTACCTTGGCTACCCTAACACAACAGGACTGACCTCCATGGATTACAGGCTGACCGATGCCCGGGCAGATCCCCCGGGCCAGACCGATCACCTTTATTCAGAAAAACTGGTGCGGCTGCCGCATACCTTTCTTTGCTATACACCTCCCGGAAATTCGCCCGAAATCGAAACCACCGCGAACAGAGATTCAGGTCGGATCATCTTTGGCTCTTTTAATAACCGAACCAAAATAACGCCCGAAGTCGTCAAGGCATGGGCCAAAATATTGACACAGGTCCCTGATGGGCGAATTGTTTTGAAGTCCTGGGCGTTTTCCGATCCTGAAACACGGAATATTCTGGTAGATCTTTTTATGGAGAATGGCGTTGAACCTTGTCGAATTGAGCTTGTTTCCCATATCCCTTCCATGTTCGATCATCTGCACCTTTATAACCGCATCGATATAGGTCTTGATACGTTTCCCTATAATGGCACCACCACAACGTGCGAAGCGTTGTGGATGGGCGTGCCCGTCATTACATTGGCGGGAAAGACCCATAGATCAAGGGTGGGGGCCAGCCTTCTCTCTAATGTGGGTCTTCAGGATTTTATCGCTGAATCTGTAGAAGATTACGTGGAAAAGGGAGTGAGTCTTGCGAATAACGTGAAAGAACGTGAATCGATTCACCGGGGTTTGCGATCCCGGATGGCCCGGTCTTTTTTGATGGATGGCGCCCGATTCACTCGTTCATTGGAGAGAGAATTTCGTCGGATGTTTAATAAATGGCTGGGCGTATAGTGTGTTTGATTGCGGATTTCATATTACCGGTTACCAACGGTAGACAACCAGTGATCAATAACAAATGACAAATAGCCAACGACAAGAGACTATTGCAGGCGAGAAAATATGCAGATTGGAAAATATGACAGTTTCGAAAAAATTATGACTTTTGACAACCATTTCAAATATTTGTCGAACTTCAAAAGCACCCCATACGTCCGGCCTATTGAATACTTATTATCTTTTTTGTCGAAAACATATAATAAAGTCCACTGACAAGGGCAACTGATGAGCGCAAAGAATATAGTCTGGTTATCCTCATACCCCAAAAGCGGTAATACATGGATAAGGTTTCAACTGTTGAACCTGCTCTATGGTCCTCAGGAAACCAGTACCGTTCTTGACAGGCTTATGCCGGACATTCACAAGATAGCAAATCCGTCAGCAATCAAAATAGAAAGCACAGCATTCATCAAATCTCACTTGAAAATGTCTGCTGAAATGCCATTGCTGGATCAAACTCTTGGGTTTATATACATCATACGCCATCCGCTTGATGTTATGGTTTCAAATCTCAACTATGTCTATCTCACAGTTGACAGGTCTTTAGATGAGGATGAAAAACAAAAAATCAAGGACCAATACATTGACAACTATATCAAGTGTATGGGCGATCCGCGCTGGATAAAGAGAGGGATGGGTTCCTGGGTTGAGCATGTTGTAAGCTGGCTGTTGTCAAGAAAGCAGTATCCGAATGTAGTCCTACGCTATGAAGAAATGCTGAAAAATCCATTTGCGGAACTCTCAAAACTGAACCGGTTCATGAATCTCAATAAGAGCGATGAAGACATATCTGCCGCAATAGAGAATTCGAGTTTTAAAAAGATGAAATCTATTGAAGATAAAGAAATAAAAGAAAAGAAAGACGGATTCTTCTATTATAAACATATTAATAAAGTCACCGATACCGGACAACGTTTTATGAATAAGGGTGAATCCGGCAGAGGCAAGGAACAACTGTCACAGGACCAATATGATGCATTCTGTCGTGCTTTCAACCAGTTTATCAAACAATTGGGGTATTAAAAGATGGCTATATTTATTGCTGAAATGCCAAGATCCGGTTCAATGTGGACCCATAATGTTATCCATGCATTTCTGGAAACATCAGGGATAAGTAGCAAGATTTGCCCTGAGCGTCTTTTGAGAAAATCGGATTTTTATCTAATTCTTTAGCGTCCAGAAGTTCCATCAGAATGAGACGAATCAAGGTGTTTCCGGATCTTGGAAAAGAATTCACATAAAACATATAATCCCTCCGAGAAATCAAAAATGCGTGAAAAATGCCTCTGCAATATTTGATATTTCTAACGCAAAACCTGGATCTGGTTATTTCAGTTGATACCACTGTTGCCCATCTGGCCGGGGCAATGGGCAAACCGGGATGGTTTATCCTCCCCTTTTCCCCGGATTGGCGCTGGTTTCTGAAGTGCTTCTATAGTCCCTGGTACCCGAGCATGCGGATTTATCGGCAGAAGAAAAAAGGGGACTGGGCCTCGGTGTTTGACAGGATTGGAAGGGATCTGCAGGCATGAATTACATAAAGTGAATCCGAAGAATTTCTTTAACAATCCTGAAAATGTTTTTGGCGATATTGTGTCGTTAAATATGATTTGTCTGCCGAGAAGTCGTGGCGGAGTGTTACAAAAGTACGAAAAGGTGGCTATTTCCAAGTAGTTTGAGCTGGTCGGTGAGTTGGGGAATGAGATGGAAAATTGGTTGAATAGTTGATTGGGAAAAGGACGGATGAATGCATTGACTTGAGTTTTTTTCGGTGGTAAAAATGGCATAGATAGTATCTTGGCCAAATTCCATGGTGGCATGATCAGAATGTCGGGTTCACCTCGTTTCCTGGGAATAAGGAAAACGAATTATTGAGATTGAACAGTCGTGATATTGCCTTCGAATGGGTTTGTACGAACAGTTTCCATGCACCGCCGACTATGCTTGATATGACTCAAAAATTATCTGTAGATATTGAACGTGTATTTTCTGTTGAGCAAAGAGAAGCTGCCGAATTTCTGCAAAAACACATTTTCCCGAAGCTTCTTGAAGGTCATTTCTTTCTGGTTGGAGGGCCATTGACGAACCGATTGTATTTTTAAACAACAAGGATACCTCATACTACATTGATCTTCTCAAAATGGAAGTTGCAAAATATTATCATGCGAATATTTAATGCTATTCCCGCGACAAGGATCGTTCAGAAAAAAATTCAGGAAAGCTTTCCTGAGTTTTTCTGGGACATCGACACGAACAAGTTGGACCTGGAAAACCATTACAAACTCATTATCACTCAGGCTATGAATTATGGTTCGGTACAAACAATCAAGCAGGTATTTCAACTGTATAGTCGAGAGGCTATAACGCAAATGCTAAGAAATCCAATCAGAGGTTCTTGGTTCCCCAAGACGTATAAAGCTTTTTGTAATTTATTTGATGTTAAGCCGGATAAATCCGCTGTTAATATATTGTGTATTCGAAAAGAAGCAGCGAGTGATAAGAATAGAGAATTTTTCCAAAATTTATAGTTCTAAGGCGGGATACCCGCAACCCAAAGATGAAGTTTTAGGAATGAGTTATCAGTTGTCAGCACTGGAGGTTATTTTGAAATTTGAGGATTTGGAAGTATGGAAGAGATCTTCACGATTATGCGCAGATTTGTATAAACATTTTCAAGATATTATCGAAACGCTTTTACTGACAACTGATAACTGACAACTGATACTAAAGATCAAGGAGAAATGTTGATATGTCTGATATCAATGCAGTGGACTTAAGGGGCTTCATTTCCGGGGCAATGGACGAAGTGTTTGATACGATGCTTTCCATGGATATTGAACTGGCAGATGGGGGTGTCCAAGCAGATGTTGACGGTGAACGGATCGTCGGGTCAGTCGGTTTTGCGGGAAAAGCGGTCGGAAGCGTCAACATTCAGGTAAATGAGGCCTTTGCCCGGAGTATCACTGCTGCCATGCTCGGGATGGAGGAGGACGAGATCGAAGGGGATGAGGAGATCCATGATGTCATTGGGGAATTGAGCAATATGGTAGGAGGCGATCTGAAGTCCCGCTTGTGTGACGGGGGCTTAGACTGTGAGCTGTCCATCCCCTCTATTACAACAGGGAGTGACTTCAGAATGGAAATCAAGGGTTGGGAAAGGCATGAGAATCTTATTTTTCGCCATCAGGAGCAGTTCGCTTTGGTGGACGTATACGTGAAAACGAACGGTTAAAATTGAATCAGGAGTATGGTTATGACCTTAAAAGTATTAGCGGTTGATGATAGTAAGACGATCCGAATGATCGTGAAAAAAGCCTTCAAGAGCTATGATTGTGAGGTCATAGAGGCGGAAAATGGAAAGGAAGGTCTGGAAACTGCTTCTAAGGAAAAGCCGGACTTGATTATTCTCGATATTACCATGCCGGTTATGACAGGCCCCGAAATGCTGGAAGAACTCAAAAAGGATCCGGGCTTGATGGAGATTCCCGTAATTATGCTGACGGCTGAATCCGGAAAGGAAAACGTGGTCCAGATCCTTAAGATGGGGGTTAAAGATTATATGGTTAAGCCCTTTAAGGGTGAGCAGTTGATCGAAAGGGTAACAAAAGTCGTAACCTTAGAGTCTAAGCAGAAGGAGGTCGAAGATACATCAAATAAATATTTTTCAACTGTAGAAGATGTTCAGATCCTGGCCTTGCCTCAGAAGCTTGATAGACCGGTCAGCGTGGACATAGAGAGGCATTTCAGGTCTAAGGTCGAAGCGATGGTAAACTCAGGGGTCAAGAAATTTATCCTGGATATGAGCAAAATAGGGGGAACTAACGTTACATTGATCAAACTGATCATAACGGTGATTCAAATCTGTCAGAAATCGGGTATCGGTATTCGAATTGTTGGTACCGCCGCACTGAGTGACGAGCTAAAAGGTTTTTCAGAAACTAGTGAAATCACGGTTGATCTTTCCATAGAAGATGCAAAAGGCGCCTTTTGATTTTTTTGGGTCCAGCGCTTTGTTAGGGCCCCAGGATACAATTCGTGCCAGTCCGGTTGTTCGAAGAGGCAATTTTTTCCCACTTTCTTCACATATCCTTTGCCACAATTTGTGGCGGGATCAAACCAATTGATTTCTGTCCATAGGTTGCCCTTTTCCGTGATCCCGACATCAAACGGCTGGGTTCCTCGCGTGATGTACTGCAGCTTGTATCAACGCAACCCATTGTTTTCATTCGTCTTGCTGAAAATTTTTTCTTTATGGATTGGAAACTCATAGCACCCGCTATCGAATGAATGAACGGACAAAATTAATTTAAATCTAATCTTAAGACGTCAATTCCCAAAATGCTGCACGATTTTTGCATGAGTTTCAAATCAAGTGGCTCCGGACTAATCTATCCGATCTGTTTTGCAGTTTTAGGGGCCATTATCCGTAAGCGCATTTATGGAACTTCACTTAAAGGGAGGCTGAGAAGATGGAAGTACATTCCGATTATGAGATCTTAAAGGCCGGTTACCCCAAAAAAAGCGATAAAAACCAAGAGGCTGTAACCCAAAAATTCGGGAGAATCCTTGATGAAACTATCGCAGAGACGTCACAAACGGATACGGGGACTCGGAAAACATCAATGGCGGAAAGTCTGGCAGGGATACAGTTCAATTCTTCTCTTTCTTTGGATGAGAATCCTATAATTGAACAAACTGAAAAACTTCTGGATACCCTTGATAACTACCGGGAAAAGTTGCAAAACCCTGACGTCGGTTTAGAGGATATTTCCCCGTTGGTCAGTGAGATGGAGATGGAAAAAGAAGGTCTGACGTCTGCCCTTAATTCTCTGCCCGACGGAGATGGGCTCAAGGATATCCTGAACGAGGCAATGATCACCTCTTCGCTCGAGGCAACTAAGTTCAACAGGGGTGACTATCGGACAAATGATGGATGAGGAATGCCGAGGGTTAGAAGCCCAAGGGTTTTTTCTTGGGCGCTATCCCTTTAGCCGGGGCAGGTATGTCGATATAGTCAAGCAATTCGTTCGCAAGATCTTTATCAAGGTCTTTGAGAATCTCATGCTGTTTAATTGCCGCTTTTTTATTCCCGATATTTAAGTATACAAAGCCCAGGATATGATGAGCTTCTGCATAATGGGGTTTGAGCTGTATGGCCTGCATTAGCGCTTTTGTGGCCTCTCCATAAAGGCGGATGTTCGCATAGGAAACCCCAAGCCCGTATTGGGCTTCCGCAAAACCCGGTCTGATTCGTACGACCTGCTTCAGCGCTTCTATTGCCTCCTTATAACGGCCCAGTTCGTAGCAAGCCTTTCCTAAACCATATTGAGCATCTGCATAATCGTCCGTAGCCTGTACATAGCCTTCTTGGGCTGCTGGATCTTGCGCCATAGATGCTGTTTCTTCCTTCAGTGCCGCCTTTCCATCAAGACTTTTTGACGCCATCATGTTCACCGACATAAAATCTATCTGTTCATGAATCTCATAAGTGTTAAAGAGAGAAAAGGTGATAAAAAACAGAAAAGCAAAGAAGAACCTTCGGCCGCTCACTTTCCCATGTATGAGAGAAAACCTCCCCTCACGGTCCCATGGCGCATATCCCTCTTTTCTTAATCTCTGATAAGAAATAGCCATTGTTACAGGGACAATAAAAAAGATTCCTGTACCTATACCGTTGCACCATACTGAAAGGCTTCGCCTGAGAGCGCCAAAATAGCCGGGCTTCTTCAAAGACCTGTCAATTATCGTGGTCTTCAATAGCCATTTTCCGGGACTTGTTCCGAGGACACTTAACAAGGCTGCTTCTACAAAGACCCAAGCAAATGTTGCTATTATAGGGAAAAGCGGCGCTGGGATATCAAGTCCTGAGAGGATAGCGTAAACATTTAAGGACCCGAGAAGGAGTCCGAACAGGAGATAATCAATGAATCTTGCCAAACAGCGTGCCAGGGGATATTTTCGGGCAAGGTTCCGGGATGCTTTTTTTGGTTTTTCATCCGTAATGTCACGTGAAATAGCGTCACCATAGGCCCCAATTTGGGCAGCGCCTTCCCGCTTCAATTGCTCCAGATCTGACAAGTAAGATTGGAGTTTCTCGTAAGCCTCATTGATCTCCTTTAATTTCTTCTCGGCCTTTTTTCTCAGGCGTGGGGTTTTTGGGAAACGGTCCGGATGCCAAACATTTACCAGATCTTTATAAGCCTGGAGTACCTCTTCTGACGAAGCCCCGGGGTTAAGCTCCATAACTTCATAGTATCGCTGGATATCCATAGATGTTGAATCTGATTTTTGTTAATCGCTTTCCCAACCCATGTAGACTGTGCAATACCGAAGGTCGACCAGCGGCCGATCTAAAATAAGATATCACACAAACACAAAATTTTCCCACGTTTTATATGGGAAACCTGCTGGCACAGTATGTGCACCGCATGAAGCCTCAGAAGGAGATTTTGGTCTGATGGCTCATAACCCACTCAAAACCCTTTTTTGGAAGCCTAAGAATGGTTCATGAATTATGATGGGTGTCAATAAATTGGCGATAATTGCGCTCTGCCAAGGACTCCTTTTGGCCAAATGAAAACAATTGCAACCGGGAAAATGACGTGAGGGAAGGATTTACGTGGAAGAACTTGAGATACTATTTGTTGATGACGAAGTTGAGATACTTGATACCGTAGGTCAATATCTATCTCAAGAGGGATTCAAAGTGACCCTTTCGGACGATGGACTGAAGGCCCTTGGATTGGTGAAAGAAGATAAGCGCTTTGATGTTGTCTTTACCGACCTGAAGATGCCTGAATTTGATGGGCTTGAACTTCTGGCAGCCATTAAAGAACACCGGCCTGAAACCGAGGTGATTATTGTAACCGGATATGGGACCATAGAATCGGCTATTGCGGCCATGAAATTCGGCGGCTACGATTACATTCAGAAGCCCATAAAGTTGGGCCAATTGAAGATGCTGTGCGACAAAATTATGGCTGAAAAGAAACTGAAAGACGAGAATGTTTTTCTCAAGAAAAATCTGAAACAAAGGACCAGATATGAGGGGTTGATAGGGATTAGCCCCAAAATGCAAGAGACTTATGAAATAATTGAAAGAATTGGGCGGAGGAGCCCCAGTGTCCTGATACTGGGAGAAAAGGGATCCGGAAAAGAGCTGGTAGCAAAAGTTATTCACAAGAGGAGTGATCGTGCCGATGGGCCCTTTGTTCCGGTTAATTGCAGTGCCATTGTGGAAGGGTCCCTTGAAAGTGTGTTTTTTGATCACGTTACTGATATGTTTGATGCAGCCAGGGGGGGTACGATCTTTTTAGATGAGGTCGCGGAAATCCCACCCTCTTTGCGGGCTAAGCTGCTTCAGGCTTTTCAGCAACAGGATGAACTCCCTGAAGGCGCTAACGGAGAACCGGAGACAAACGTCAGGATAATAGCTGCCACCGAAAAAGATCCGGATCAATTTGCAAAAAATGGGACCTTCAGTGAAGATCTATTTTCTTTTAAGCTGCCCCCCTTGAGAGAGCGAAGAGAAGATATCTGTCTGCTGGCAAACCATTTTCTGGCCATATATTACAATGCTGCAGGCGAAAAGGTGTTGGCCATATCACCGGAAGTCATGGATATCTTTTTGGAACATCACTGGCCGGGAAATGTAAGGCAATTGGAAAATATCATCAAGGGAGCCGTTGGTGCCGGCGCAGATAAAATAATTGAGATAGCCCATCTTCCTCGAGAAATGAGAAAACTTGTGAAGGATAATGGGGGGGGCCTATGAGCAAAATAAACAGACTGATGACGAAAATTTTCGTTTTTGTTATCTTGTCCATGGGATTATGTTGGCCGAAAGCTGGAGATGCCTTTGAACCGTGGGACGGCAAAGCAGTTGCGGTTCTGAATGTCAGAAAATCTCCCGGACTTGACAGTCAGGCCATAGGCTGGCTCGACAAGGGACAAAGGGTCACAATAAAAGATGAGCAAAAACTATGGTATAAAATTATTTTTGAAATTGAAGGAAAAAGATATCGTGAGGGATGGGTATTTCGGAGATATGTACAGAGGGTTTCCCCGAAAAAAATGGCAATATCATCCGCACTGGAGAAGGTGAGAGCGGGGATTGCGGTGGAGGGGTTACCGGAAAAGATTCCTTTAGACGCATCAGCGGGTAAAGGCCATTTGCAAAAAGGCGTAGAAAAGGAGTTGAAAATAACTTCTATACCGGCGGCAATTCATGTGGTCAAGGAACAGGAGGGTCTTTCCGGCGGCAAGAAGGTTGCAAAGGATACTTTGCAGGAAAAGATCAAGGCCGTAAGGGAACAGACGCGTGCCACCTCCCGGAACAAACCTGCCGTCAAAGAGAAGTTGAGTACGTCTCCCGCGCCGGCGACAATTCTCGTTATGAAGGAACAGACGCATGCCGCCGCCCGGACCAAACCTCCTGCGCCTAAAATGACCGTGAGTAAATCTCCTGCGCCTAAAATGGAGGTGGTTACATCTCCCCCGCCTGCGACAACTCCCGTGATCAGCAAGCGGGCTGACGCGATTCCCCGGACAATCGTTCCCGTTGTTCAGAAACCGTTACAGCAAGAACCACGGGTATCACATCCTAAAAAGGGCCTGACTGACACTCAGGAATCAAAAGGGTTTGGCAAGTTTGCACTCAGACTACTGTCAGTGGTTCTCTCTTGCCTTGCTATTCTATTTTCTTATAAGGCGATAAAGTTAGCAAAAATTAGCTATAATACTACAATCCAACTTCAGCGCAACCTGCAAGTCTGGCAACAGCGAGAGAATGGACAGTTGGGCTAAAGTTGAGGGTGCAGGCTCATAGGTGCCGGGTATCCGCGATAAAGGATTGAAATAAAGAAAAATTATGGATGTTTATGTGGCCAGGCAACCCATCTTCAACAAGAGGAAAAGGATATATGGATATGAACTTCTTTTTCGGGATGGGATGGTAAATGCCTTCCCCGATGTGGATGGTGGTGCGGCTACTTCGAGGGTTTTGTCCACCAGCTTTTTGTCAAATGGTATTGAACGAATTACCGGGCGCAAGAAGGCATTTGTTAACTTCACCGAGAAAATGATTACAGAAAAAATACCCGCCATGTTCCCAAAGAAAACCATTATGGTGGAAATCCTTGAGGACATTGAACCCAATGCGGCAGTTGTTACTGCCTGCCGGGAAATGGCCAAGCAGGGGTATAATCTTGTCTTGGACGACTTTATTTATAAACCTGAGATGAAACCACTGCTTGCCTTAGTGCGGATTGTAAAGTTCGATTTCAGGGCGAGTTCTATTGAGGAGATAGAAGCGGCCATCAAAGAGCTGGCAGCATATCGGATCAAGCTGCTGGCTGAAAAGATCGAAACCCACGAAGAGTTCCAGCAGGCCTTGAATATGGGGTTTGAGTATTTTCAGGGATATTTTTTCAGTAAACCGGAGATCCTTAAGAGGAGGGATATTTCCCCCTCTAAAATTACGCTCCTGAGTATAATGTCCGAGGCAAACAGGGAAGATTTCAGGATCACGGAGCTGGAAAAATTCGTTTTACGCGATCTTTCTGTCAATTACAAACTAATGCGCTATATCAATTCCGCATATTTCGGAATGTTTAAAAAAGTCAATTCTGTCAAGCAGACGATTGTTTTGTTAGGGATGAAGGAGGTCAGGCGCTTTATTTCCCTCATCGCCATGGCGCAGTTGGTTTCCGGCAAACCTGATGAATTGATCCGAGCATCCCTGATCCGGGCCAGGCTTTGTGAGAATCTGGGCAAGGCGGCAATCGGTAAGAACGGCTCGGAACTCTTCACCCTTGGACTTTTTTCCTTCATTGACGCCATTTTGGACGATGAAATGGGCAATATCATGGAAAATTTGCCCCTATCGGAAAATATCAAAAAAGCCCTGACAGGGAGGGGAGGGGAACTGGCAGATTATTTGACCCTGGTTTCAAGTTACGAAACTGGAGACTGGGCAAAGGTTGCAACATTGGCCGCGAAGACCGGGCTCAATGAGGAAAAGACGCCTGAATTCTATATGGATGCGGTAGCATGGGCGGACAGCATCCCAATATAAGAGGTGTAAGATTTAATGCTCAAATGGCTTACGGGAAAAACAGATAAGAGAAACGGGAACAAACCGGAACCGGTTGAAGACGTGCGGTTGAACATAATTTTGGCCGGTGGTGAGCTCTTGCCATGCGACATAGAGTACATAGACAAGGAAGGGGGGAGTCTGTCCTTTCCGGAGGATAGTCGTCTCTATCTTAGCCGGAGGGTGAGGTTTAAATTCTTGACGGATAGCCGATCGAGAGAATTAATCATTGATGCAATTATTTTGAAGTCGAGCGCTGTTGGAGGGAGAAGGGTTTGCCAATTCCGGTTCGCAGACATGGTTGACCTTGAAGAGGCATTGGGCCCGGGAGCGTATAGCAGTTTCAACCGGCGACGGGCATTCCGGGTTGCGCCTAGCGCTTGCGATAAAATTGAGATAGAGCTGACGTGGGGCAGAGAAGGTACCTCATCATGCAGCCTAGTCGACATTTCAACGACTGGTATGGGGGTAGGAATTACAGCAGACAGCATTACCGTGGACTTGGACCCCGAAATTGGCGGGACGCTCGGACTTTTTGATCGGTTGACCTTGTCATTTCAACTTCCCGGGTATGACACTCGGTTGCGGATGATGGGGATTATTCGGAATCGAAACCCCAAAAGCACGAAAATTCGCTATGGCATCGACTTTGAATGGGACCAATCCGATGAATCCCAGCAGCAGGCAGAAGCTGTCCGCGGCTATGTGATGCGACAGCAGCAGTCCATGCTTGAGCGAAGTGCATGGATTAGACGCGGTTGATCAATGTCAATATCGAGGAATTTTGGTGTAATAGACATGGGACTGAGCGGAATGGAATCGAGACTAAAAACAAAATCGGAACATGTTCTGATCGTTGATGATGAAGAGGATATAAGAGAAGTCCTGACGGATTTTCTGGAAGAAAATGGCGACTTCTGTTGCGTCGCATCAAATGCCGATGAGGCTTTAAGCATCCTTAAAGAGAATCCTATAACCTTAGTTATCTCAGATGTCAAAATGCCCGGAATGGATGGCATCGAGTTTATGAAGGAAGCAAAACAATCCTTTTCCGACCTCGATTTTATGATAATGACCGGTTATGCCTCTAACTACACCTATACAAACATCATCAATGCCGGCGCCGCTGATTACATGATTAAACCTTTCAAACTGGAAGAATTGAAAGCCAAGATGGAGCGAATCAAGAGGGAAAGGCGCTTGTTAAATGAACTCAAGGAGGGCAACAGAGCACTCGAATTGGCCATGGAGAAAGCAAATCTAATGTCCATAAAAGCTGAGACTGCCAGTCTGGAGCTCGATCAGATATTTGACAGATCAACCAGCGGGATATGGGTAATTGACAGTCAATTTGAAATCCTTCGAATGAATTACACACTTTCGGGCCTTGCAGGTAAAGACGGGGGCAAGGTGCGCGGTTTGAAATGCTATGATGTTTTTCCTATCTCCCTGTGTGGCAGTCCTGACTGTCCGTTGACCAGGATCATGAACGGTGACGGTTTTTTTGAATGCGATATAGAAAAGAGAGACCGGAAGGGGTCAAAAATATCCTTCCTATTGACGGGGACCTCTTTTTTCGGGCTTGACGGGGAACAGATGGGAATGGTGGCGGAATTTAAAGACATTACCTCTCGCAGGCAGGCAGAAGTGGCCCTGGAAAAGGCGAACCGGGAACTTCAGCGTCTCTCAGTATTGGATGATTTGACCCAGGTGGCCAATCGCCGGCGATTTGATGAGGCTTTAGGCGAAGAATGGCAGCGGCTGAGCCGTGATCGAGCGCCACTATCGTTGATATTCTGCGACATCGATTATTTTAAGCTTTATAACGATACCTATGGGCATCAAGCAGGTGATGATTGTTTACGCGCCGTCGCTGATATGATTAGCGCCAATTGTCAACGCCCCGGGGATTTCGTGGCCCGCTATGGCGGAGAAGAGTTCATAGTGATCCTGCCAAATACAGAGGCTAAAGGAGCTATCCATTTAGCCGAAGATATTCGGGAGGAAATAGAACGGCTGAAGATTCCGCATATGCGATCTCAAGTGAGTCGATATATCACTTTGAGTTTGGGGATTTCTTGCGTATTTCCGTCTGCTGACATTATCCCTGAATCGCTCATAGGCGTTGCAGACAAGGCGCTTTATGAGGCCAAGAACCAGGGGAGGAATCGAACAGTCCTGAAAGTAGTGGATAATGAGCGGATGACGGAAATTTTGGGTATCCCTGATGCAAAATTGCGGATATCTGTGTGAGTTCATCATATTTTTGGTGCTAAATGTCCGCATAAAATTATGGCGTTTATCATAGACAGCCATGTGCTTTCAAATCGTAAAGAAAAGCCAGGGGAAGAACCGATGCCAAGCTCTTATACGATAAAAGGGGTGTGGGATAAAATAAAGAGCCTTCCACTAATTGATGTTGCTGTTTTTGATGTAATATCCCTGTTAGATAATCCTGATAGCAACTTTGAGCAGATTGCGGAAAAACTGTCTCCCGATATTGCAGCTAATTTTCTCACAATGGCAAATTCAGCATATTACGGTCGGGAAGTTCGAAGTGTTAGTTTTGCAGTGAGAGTACTCGGTTATGGCCAGATGAAAAAAATTCTCACCTCGGCTGCGCTGATGGATCATTTTGTTCAACGCAAGGACCTTGAGGATTTCAATTTTGAAAAGTTCCAAGCTCAGGCCTACTTCTGCGCGGCTATCTCCAAGGTTCTGGGTGAGATCTTGGGCTATGAAAAATCTGCAGATTTGTACACTGTGTCAATACTGCAAAATATCGGGAAGCTTGTCCTGGCAGTCTATTTTCGAGACGAATATAGGGAAATCAATTCCTTGAAAATTTCAGAAGGGCTCGCGAGCAGGATAGCGGAACAGCGAATATTGGGGGTTACCCACGGGGAAATCGGTGCAGTTGTCTTGGAGAGATTCAAGATACCTAAGGAGATCTGTAATGCGATACGGTTTCACGATGTAGTGGGGCGAATTGTCCCCGAAGGATTTGATTTTGAATTGGAATTTGTATCGAGGAAGTCGAGCAGGTTAGTGGCGGGATTCAGACTCCCGGAAGAGATGAACGCCCAAGACATTATGGATCGACTGAGGGGTACCGTCGATGAAGGCCGAAAAAGATATCGGGAAAAAATGAAAGAAGTTTTGCATTCCAAGGGGGGATACCGGGAAGCCTTTGAAACCCTGATAGATCAAGCTGCCGGGTTGATTCGCAGGGATCTGAAAGTTTTCTTGAAGGAAAGAAATCCTTAAGCGGGAGACGTGAACCCTCAGGACCTACCGCTCAAGCAAACGTTCCTGTTGTGGATCTTCTGCCTTTCTGTCATTACCTCCATATCCTGGAAGCGAAGAATCCCTTCATTTAAGAAGAATTCTCCTATGGGACACTGAAGATTTCGCTGCTTGCCGAGAAGGGCCAGAAGCTGGAATCGGGACAGATAGCCTAAACGGATAGCGCGCTCACCGAATTTTCCCCTGAGTTTCTTCCACATCAGAATTCTCTGAATTTCATGACGCGAAATCATTTCCCATTCCAATGCTATCTGTCCGATGAGGGGGCGTTGTCTCCTTTGCCAGGTTATTGCCCTTATAAGGGTGCGCCAGGAAATAAGACCGGAGTAATAGAGAAATTGACCGAGCAATAGCTCTCGCTTTGGGATTTCCTTGGTGTAGAAAAGTTCTGAAAAGTCCTTTTTTGCCTGGCGCTTCGCGTTAGCTTTTTCGTTGTTTATTTTAGCGATTGATTGGCCCCGCAGGGGAACCGCCCCTTTATTTCTAACAATGGGAATGAGTCTTTCATACGCCAGAGTTACTTCTCTGAAGCGGTCATTCATTTTGGCCTCATCCCTCCCAAGGGCCTTCGCACGGTCGGGGTGTGTTTCAAGGGCTTTTTTTCTGTAGGCAGACCTAAGCCCTGACAGCTCGAGATACTTCAAGAAATCGATAGAGATCTCCACTTTCGAGCCAAAAAGAAGGCCGCATGCATCAAAAACCTCTGGTATGGATAAAGCGATCAACAGCTATTGCCCTTTCTCTTTAGTTCGGGTAATTGTCAGCTATATGTTGTATATTTGTCAAGAGAAAAACTAGATATTGTGTCCTACCCCAATATATTTATCTCATTTCTCTCATCTTTCTCTTCTTTTCCTTCTTCGCCCTTGCCACCTCTTCATATATGTCTGCAAAATTTCTGTGCCTGTCCTGTCCTTTGCTCATGCGTCCCGCTTCCCCTGAAATACTGTCATTGTTTTGGCTCTGCCGATTGGAAACGCCTCTGAGGTCAGTCTTGGGAGACAACAGGTATCGGGATATTTGCTTCAAGTCAGTTACCCTGAGGATTGAACAGGCACAGGAACATAGATTGTGGGCGATCCCTTTGACTGCCGAAATATTGCTGCAAATCGCATCAAAGGTTCCATACGTTCTTCGATCTGTTTTTTTTATTCGGAGGGTTTCCGGTCCCGTGGACAACAGCGCCCTTATTTCCGCATAGGCGATATTGATCTTTTTCAATTTTTCCTCGGCCTTTTTTCTGAGCCTGGGATTATTTGTGAAACGATCAGGGTGCCAGACCCTGGCCATATCTATATACGCTTCCCTTGCCTCGTCCATTGAGGATTCATGATCAAGCTCAAGGATTTTATAACATTTCAAAATATCCATGATACCTAAAGTAGCGGTTCAGGGTTATGTTTTTCAAAGTTTTCTGTTTAGGTCATGGACAAAAACAAGGACCTCTGCAACTGCACGGTACAATTCGGCAGGGATTTCAAAGTCCAGGTCGAGGGCCTCCAACACCTGGACCAGATCCTTATCAGGATAGATGGGCACCCTATTTTCTTTTGCGATCTCGATTATTCTTTCAGCTATGTAATCTTTGCCCTTCGCCATTAATTTAGGGGCATTATCCTTATCTTTATCATATTTTAAGGCCACTGCTTTTTTTGGATAATCCATTTTCAGACCCTCAGATCCACTATGCCGGCGCTCATCACTCCCGGATCTTTCATCTCAAACTCCTCGATTTCATTCTCAGAAATATTAACGTTCAAGGTTAGTCTTTTGAAATGGTTTCTCAGTGATCCCATTATCTTTTCGGAATGATCATCGAGATATTCTTTGATCTTTCGATCATTCACAAAAAAGGTTATATTTAAATCCTTATCCATCAGAAAGAAATCCGTTCTGATCTGGCCGATTTTATCCATTGCAAGCAGGAGGGAGACCTTGAATCCTTCCTCGGACTTCCCCTTGTTCTTCTTTGAATAAAAGACTTTTAATTTGGCCCTTTGGTTGCTCTTTTCAAGGGGTAGCGCGTAGGTCAAGGTATGCGCGGACTCCAGTCTGTCATGTCGAACAGTCGTATCGCCCTGTTGGGTACCCATCTCCGCCAGGAGTCTTTCGACCGTACTTCTAATGGACTCCAGGTTCTTTGTGCCCAAGATCTTGAGCATAAGCCCATTTCTATCCAAAAAATCCTTTAATATTAAAATGTTGGGCTTCAGGTCTTTTCTTATAATGTCCCTTATTCCAGGAGATTCGCGCAATTCTTTTGGGGATGTTTTTTCATTGGTCTCAAATGATTTTATGATCACGTTTTCAATCTTTTTCTCAAAAAATATTCCCGAGTTTTCGATGTAGGATTTCAGTTGAGAAACTAAGATTGGGCTGTTTTTGCCAATATTCATCGGTCCAAAGTGTGTCGAAATTCTTGTAAGGATATCAATAACATATACTGGAATCGCCCTTCCTTTGAAGATACCATTGGTTTGATCAAGGACTTTTTTTGTTTCCGATTGGAGTTTTTCTAATATATTTTCGGAGGGGAATTGAATCAGGCTGAGCATCTTCTTTGCCTGTTGAGAAATCTCTTGAGCCGGGTTATTTAAACCCAGCTTAATTGGGATCCCTTTTTCAAGCACCTTGACGTCTATCACGTCACCTTCTCTAACAGGGAATTGAGTTCTGGCCAATGCGCGAAATCTTCCAAAGTCAATTAGCGATTTTCCACTATTTTTGATTTCAAGCACTTTCCCCAGCAGGGTATCACCAACTCTTAAGGTATCCTTTTCCAGAGAAGATCTCTGCAACTCGGAACTGCATGTAGCCCTGATAAGGTTGGAGATATTTATTTTCATCTGAAAATTATTTTCCCACCCGTTTCTTGCCAAGCTGTCAGATACTTGTCCGCCTCGGGAGAGATTTTGGCAAGCCCGATAACTTCCATCTGCTTTCCCCGCCATTGAGATAGATGTTTTGCCGCCTGTGGCGTAAGCTCGATGAGACCATTTATAGAAAGCCTGATCCCTCGCCACCGGGATAAACTTTCCGCCGCCTCGGGAGAAAGCTCGGTAAGGCGGTTGAGACAGAGCCATTCGCCCTCCCACTGAGACAACTGCTCTGCTATGGAGGCAGGTAGTTCTGTGATGCCGTTGAGAAAAAGATCTTTTCCCTCCCATTGAACCAAACATTTTGCCGCATTAAGAGAGAGCCTTGTGAGCTCATATTTACGACTTAGATTGCCAACGCAGATCTCTTTCCAAATCCCCATATTTTTTTTGTCTTGCCGTTGAGATTGTGCTTTTTCCTTTTCTGGTTTTTCCCCCTCTGGTTTCTCTCCCTTTGGACTTTCTCTTTCCGATTTTTTACTCACATTTTCCCCTTGAACTATCTTTTTCCAGATCTCTTCGAGAGTTGGAGCACTGGTCTCTCTTGTATCAATGGCGAGGTTATCGATCCCACTGGTCTTCTTTTCAATGATGATGTCCATGCGCTTCCCTAACTTGGCAATATCTATACCATTGACGACCGGGGTCATCTGAATCTGGATCCCGGCTAACCGTTTAATGTAGAGTAGCTCTTCACTGCCGCCATGAAGCTGTTCAAGAGGCCCATTGAGCTTATTGATATATAAGTGACGCCGTCGGATAGTCCGAAGCCCTAACTCTATCCGTTTGCTCTTGAGGGCCTGCTGAAAGGTGGTTATTCCCTTTTCGCGTTTCTCATTCAGGATTTCATCTTTTACTTCTTGAATCTTGTTGCGGTAATAATGCTTCAGAGCCCGGATCTCCTCTTGTTTTTTGAGCAACTCGTCCCTGAGCCGGGTGGCTTTTTCCAGTTTACCCGCCAGCCCAGATGCCGTATGTTCAGGTATCTTGGTCCGACCTGTGGTTTCAGGCTCCTTGGTCTTTTGGGACAAAAACGGAGCATCTAAAGCCTTCGATCTCTCGTTGCTTTTGATGGGTTCAGCCTGTTGACTTGGAGAAGAGCCACCTGCGAGTCTCCGGTTTCTGTCGTTCATGAACCACAAAAGAAAACCGGTAGCCGCGATAACGCCGAGCAGGACAGCAATTATGGTATATGTCCTTTTCTTCTTCTTACTCTCATTCATTATCTTCTCACTCTACTACAAACTCTGTAAAATAGACGTTGGTTACGGCCCCTTTTGAAAAAAGAGTATCTATCGTGGTGGCTATTTCGGTCCGTAAATCACTTTTTCCCTCAACTGTGTCGATATCTTCGAATTTTTTTGTAGAGAGTATTGTTAAAAGCTTGTCTTTTACCCGAGGGAGTTGGGCGTGCACTTGTTCAAATATTGTCTTGTCTTTCAGTTCAAGATCCATCTTTACTCTCAAAAAGCGCTTTCCGCCAGAGCCTGCAAGGTTTATTACAAATGGTGTTACGGAATAAATCGGTCCCAATCCATTTGCGGGCTGTTTTTTTTCAGTCACCGATTTGGAGGCTGTCACACTGTTGCCAGGTGCCCCAGGCATCTTCTGCCAGAGAATATAGAAGCCCGCCCCTGCCATGGCCATAAACAAAACAAAACCGGCAATGATTATGATTAAAACTGTTTTTGATCCTTTGGTCCCACCCTTGTCGGCATGTTCTGTTTCCTCTTCAATATGTCCAGCCTCTTCGTCGACCATAATTTCCCCTCCGTACCATGTTTTCTAATGCTATTGGGTGTCCTTTCGAGAATGCACCCGCCAGCACCCCGATGTGTGACAAAGCACATTATCAGGAAAAAGATTCTTGCGGCTATTCTTTTTTTTTGCCGATGATTTTCTTTTGCCTTTTCAGGACATATTCGTGGATTTTGTCGGATGCCTCTTCCTCCAACCCATCGAATCGGCAGTGGCAGAAGCCATCTTCACTAATACAAAGAATTTCCAAAACCGTTGATATGGTTGTATTCTGATTGGGAAGATCAAAGGTTATGGGGTAGGATTTTTTTTCCCGAAAACCACGATTTTTAAAAGACAGACCGCCTGCGCTGATATCTTTCACCAGAATTTGCCTTTCTCTGAGTTGTAGGACTATTGGATCCGCTTCTGCGCTGTCAATCTCGAAAGTTATCATTATCGGTTCATCCTCGGCCGGGCAAACCCTAAACACTTTTCGCTTGTTTTCCGCTTTCAGCGTAAACATTTCCGGATCAGTTTTCTTCTTTTTCCAGAACAAACTCAACTCTCCTGTTTTTTGCGCGATTTTCAAACGAATTATTGGGAACCAGGGGCATGAGTTGTGCGTAACCGGTGGCGGTGAGCCGTTTTGGAGAGATGCCTCTTTCTATAAGATATCTCAAAACGGTAGTCGCTCGAAGGGCCGAAAGCTCCCAGTTGGATGGGAATTTATCTGTCCTAATGGGAGAGTTGTCCGTGTGTCCTTTGATGCCGACTTTAAATTCTGAAAATTTGCCGACGATATCACCTATGCCATCCAGCAAGGGCTTTCCTTCGTTGTTCAAGTCGGCAAATCCGGAATTAAAAAGGATGGTTCCGGTCATTCTGACAACTATATTGCCGTGATCCATATAGGTCTCTATGTTTTCGCCCATTCCTTTATCTTCAATGAATCCCCTGATATCTCTTAACATCTGGGCTTTTCTCGACTTGAGACCTGTCACATCTTCCAGACTGAAAGATTGTTTTTTAGGGTTGTCTTGAGCAAGTTGCATGATCCCCACCGATGGGGCGGTTTCCCCGAGACTGACCTGGATAGAGGCCATGGCCTCTTTGAATTTCTCAAAATTAAGTGATGAAATGGAATACAAAAGCACAAAAAAGACAAGTAACAGGGTCATGAGGTCGGCATAGGTCACTATCCATCCCGCCTGATCCTCATCTTCGAGGTCACTCAAATTTGAGTTTTGTTCTTGTTTCAACATTAGATCCTCATTGAACGTAATGATTTTCGATATTTTTCCGGTATGTACGACGAGAGCTGTTCGTAGACGAGAGAAGGATTATTGTTTTCGAGAATCGCGACGGCGCCTTCAAACATTATCTCGAGATTGATGACCTCTACATTCGTTCTCGCTTTCAGCTTTCCGGCGATTGGAAGAAAAAACATGGTTGAAAGCAGGGATCCGTAGAATGTGGTTAAAAGAGCAACGGCCATGGCGGGCCCGATTGCCGAAGGCTCCTGCATTTTGCTGAGCATCTGGATAAGGCCGATCAGCGTTCCCAGCATGCCGAAGGCGGGGGAATATAGGCCCATTTTTTTGAAAACATCCTGTACCGCAAAGTGTCTTCTTTTTAACGATTCGATCTCGGTTCTCAAGGATGACCTTATGATCGCTTCATCGGAACTGTCGGAAATAAGTTCGCATGCCTTTTTAAGAAATCGGGATTTGGTTTTAATTTCCCCCAGCTTGATTAATCCTTCGCGCCGGCTCGTTTTACAGAGTTTCACCATAATTTGCACCATGGCGTTAGGTTCAGCGCCCGCTTCACGAAATACAAAAAAAGCGGCAGCGAAGGCGGAAAGGACATCCTTGAACCGGAACGTAAGGAGCGTCGTAGCCATTGTGCCTCCGGCAACTATCATGATGCCGGGAAGGTTAACAAAATTGTGTAGATCTCCACCTAATAATATGGCCGAGAGGATCAGGGAAATTCCCGCGATAATTCCGATCAAGGATGCAGCGTCCATTTACGGTCAGTCGCTCCTTTCAAAATTGTTTTGTCCCAACACCCGCATCAGCAGCTTTCCTACTCCCTTGGTTATTAGAGAAAGATTTTTGGCAAGGGCCATGGGAAAGGTCCACATCGCGGCCCGCTATGAAGGGGCCGCGGTCCGTTACCACGGCCCTTACCCTCTGACCTGTAACCGTATTTTGGAGTTCCATAATGGGAAATCCTTATGGGCGATTGTGTTTGCATACATGCCAAAAGGTTCCCCATTTGCCATGGGTCTGTTATGAGAAGCCTCTTCATACCAACCAGCCACAACCGCTTTCTCCCGCGGATATGATGGAAGACGAACCTTGAGTTTACGCCCGGGTTGAAGCTTTCGGGGCTCCTGAATCTCATTGTCTTTTATCAGAGCCTTTGCATGGACATGGACTTTTTTCACTGCCAAGTCCCACAGTGTATCTCCTTTTTTTACAGTATATTCAATATTAGCTCCAAAAGAAAGCGGATAAGTACGAATTTGCGGCAAAATCCCCACGAATTGCCGGTAAAGGGTTTTCCGTGCTTCCTGAAAGATTTTTCCGGGAACGGCATCAGCAATAAATATACCATTCAGGTGGTAATGAAGACATTTTTTTCAAGATGGAACCTCCTGATGAAGTCATCGAAAAAACGATCTATTTCAACAAAGATTTCCAAAAAAGACGAGTTGGTCGCCCTGGAAGGCGCCAAAAAAAGAGGATGGGCAAAGGCAAGGATAAAAAGGCGGGCGACAAATTTGCTGAAAAGGCCCTTGACTACCTGGCCGACGGATATGACGACGGCTTATCGAAGATTTGCTGAACAAGCGCTGACTGTTTATTTGGCGCCCAAGGCGCGTGAAGAATAAGCGAAGAAGAGGCGCAAGAAGAGGCGCGAAGGTGGCTGGAAAATGAGCGAAGAAAACCTTCAGAATAACGAAGTCGCCCCTTCCCGGGTTGTGAACTTCGCGAACCCGAGATGCCCCTACTCCCTAAACCCGTTCAGGTCAAAAAACCCGGCGCATATGCGGCCCCCATTCCAATAATCGATAGAGGACGCTATCCCTACCCCTCTGCCTTATAGTCTGGCGGAACTCTGTTGATTTCCTTTCCCTCACTATCATACCTTGTAAATACAATTTCATTCTTGTTTTCGATAGTGGTTTGGGTTGTTGTTTCGGATTGCATCCGCGCCTTTGCTTTAGCGCTGTCTCCGGCTTCTTCCGCGGGGCGAACTTCCCTTGCCTTAGCGTTTTGTTCTACAACTTGAGCCTGAGCACTAACAGTGCTGTTGTAGTTCATTTGCTGTTCATTAAGGTTTGTTGTGCTCGCTACTGCTGCAATTTCATTTCCCATAACGATCCCTCCTTCTTTAAACTCCCTGTCTAAAAAATTGCCTTTCAGTTTCCTTATCGGCACTTTAGACCAGAACTTTAGTGGAAAAGTTTGAGGAGGGAGAAAAAAAACCGGTTTTCCGTGATATGTTAAGTTTTTTCTTTGATCAGTGTTATCTCAACGCGGCGATTGGTCCGTTTATTTGCCGGTGTGGAGTTCTCGGTGAGCGGCCGGTACTCTGCGTTGCCCTGAATGGAAACGCGGGCAGGATCAACCCCGTTTTCCGTGAGGGATTTTGCAACAGAGATGGCTCGGGCTGCGGAAAGCTCCCAATTTGAAGGGAATTGGACCGTTTTAATGGGGGTGTTGTCCGTGTGACCGGAAACCACAACCATAAACCCTTTTTTTGAGGCAATGAGGGCTGCAATCTTTTGAAGGGTTGGCTGAAAGCTCTCTAACAATTTCGCCCGGCCAGTCGGAAATGTGACTCGCTCACCGAGAACAAAGATCAGACGGTGCTGGTTCCACCGGAGGGAGAAGGCCTCGCCCTCACTCTCATCCATAGCTCTTAAAGCGTTTTCCCTTATCTGTTCAATTGGTTCAACGATTCCTTCGGTCTTATGCTGCTCACTCAACTGTGAGGCCTGGGCTGAGATAGACCCGTCAGCGGAAGTGCTCTCTTTTGTGGACTCGGGAACATTTACGCTCACTGAGGGTATGATCTGTCGCCGTTCAATGGGTATCTTTGCCGTCAGTTTCTGCGGAGGCTGTTCTCTGATTTGCAACGCGGATCTTTGTTCCTGTAAGGGGGGGCGCATCCGTGAAATTGAATCTGTCTGACCTGCGGATTGGGTATATATGAAGATGAAAAAGATCAGGAGGATCGTCATGAGATCAAGCAGGCTCCACACAAAGGTATCTTCCCCTGCCGACTCTTCTGCGAACAATGTTTGTAGATGAGGCCTCTTATGTTCCGAGAACTCCAGCCGGTTCTTTGATTCTTCCTGGTTGTACCTAAACATTTTGTTTTCTCATGGCAAACTTATTCACGAAAGTTCGGAGTATGGGCAGTCCCCGGGGAACCGACCGTACAAGCCCATCCGCGCGTGTCAGATCATGCACGCCCAAGTAGCCCTGCAGTCGATGGGAAATAGCCTTGGGGTTCCTTTTGTCGGAGATATCCATAACGCCTTCCATGATGATGTTGAGCTGTGTAATTTCGGCTTTTGTATGCTCCGAAAGTTTTTTGGCCAGAGGGAGAAAGAGAAAATTTGAGATCAGTGAACCATAAAGGGTAGTAAGCAGGGCAAGCGACATTCCTTTTCCGATTTCCGCCGGGGTCCCCATGTTATTCAAGACGCTGATAAGCCCAATGATTGTACCGATGAAGCCGAAGGCCGGCGCGAGCTTTGCCAGTGTGTGTAATATGTGTATATGGGACGCTTTATTAGAAAAATAGAGCTCGTAGTCCTTCTCCATAATGTTTCGGATTTCGTAGCGATCGTAGTCATCAACAACGAGTTCTATGCCTCTGCGCAGGAAAGGATTTCCCGTTTTCTTACCATCTTCCTCCAGTTCCTTGATGCCATAAAACCATCTGACGTGCGCAAGGCTTTCTATTTGAAACAGGAGGTCTTTGTGATTCGTTTCTTCGTCTTGAAAGACCCCCACAAGGCTTTTGACAAGCCCCCTGAAGGTTTTAACGGGAAAGGCCAGAAAGGCACACATCATGGTCCCGCCAAGAACCAATAGACAACTTTTAAGATTAGCGACTTCCGATATTTCACCTACTGTGTTCCCTGTCAGGAAAAGGCAAATTATCGCTCCAGCCGCTACAATTATCACTTGAATCATCGGTTGTCCTCCTTGGCTGTTTTGTTACCGCCCCCGTGTGGGGAAGTCAAAGACACTTCCATCTGGATGAGCCTTTTGTATCAACCATTGCAGATTGTGTGCCAGGCGGCTTCTGCCTGATAATTCCAATTATTTAAATAGGTTATTGCTGCGCCCCCTCTTTCCTGGTGCAGGAAAATTTTGCCTACCAGGGGAAAAATATAGTTCTTCACGGGGCAGATGAACGGTGTGGTCACTTATCAAGATTTTTTTGTGGGAGTCTATGGATAACAGGCGCTGGGGGGTGTTTTACGGGAGATGGGATTAAGCAGTACCTGAACGAAAACCCTGTTCAGGCCCTAAAGATTCAACCATTTAACGAGGTCTGTGCTAGCAGATGGTCATACAGCTTTTTATAATAGATTACGTCTTTTACATATTTCTGAGTCTCTTCTATCATGGGGACCCTTCTCAGCTTTGCTACTCTGCTGGGACCGGCATTATACGCAGCTAAAGCCAGATTTAGATCCTTGAAGGTTTTCAGGCAATCAGAGAGGTATTTGGCGCCGCCAAATATGTTTTGTTTAGGGTCGAGCGGATTTGTCACGCCAAGATCACTGGCAGTGCCGGGCATCAGCTGCATTAAACCCATTGCTCCTTTTCGCGAAATCGCCTGCGAATCAAAACCGGATTCCACCTTGATCACCGCCAGAATAAGGCTCTTAACAAGTTCATTTTTTGAGGCGGCATCTTTGATAATCGTAAGATAAGGCCTTGCCTCAGCCAATAAACCGTTTTTCATATATACACGAAGATCCGGCGGTCGGACAGAAGGCGATTTGTGGGGCACAAGCGGTGCCAGAATAATCTTCCTGGAAACCCTCTTCTGCTTTTCTTTAAAAAAAGAGGCTGAGGAAGGTTTTGCCGTTGAATAACCAAGCATCGCCATCTTATAGTTACGATCTATCTTCCTGATGGTCCGTTTTTTAGAAATAATGTGAGCGATCTCTTTGTCATTATAACCAAGCATCGCCAACTTATATCGTAAGGATACGGCCAATGCGCTTTCACAGAAGAGCAGTAGAAGTAATATAACAAAAAAACTATAAATATATTTTAAAATATCAAATTTTAACATGCTTTGCCCAATAATCCTTTCCCCGCGGTAGGGATAAGCTCAGCAAGATCCTCAAGCGTCCCTATAGCCTCCCACATCCCAGAATCTTGATGGCGCCCGTCGATGATACAGGGTCGCCCTCACTAACCTGCAATGTTTGTACCAATCCCACCTTATCCCAACATCTCTACAAAATCAACTGATTATTTTTTTGAAAAGACCGGCCATAAGCGATAACTAGGAAAATTTTGCCTGGCGGATTGGCCCGGAATATGCGCCCATCGCTTCTGTTTGTTCTCAAGAATCGAGGCTGAGCTGCGGCCCATATGCTTGACAAAGCACGCTTTCCTAATATAACTATGAGTAGACGTTCAAAGGTTCAGGGTTTAGGGGCAAGAACATAGGTTTGGCCCGTTGAAAAACGAAATTAACGATTTGGCGGTCTCTGAGATACAAAAAGGGAAATCATATGGCTGACATAGATGTATTTGACATTAGAGGCCGTATTGTTGAATCCGTAACAGAGCTCTTTGATACGATGCTCGATATGGAAATAAGCCTCGCTGATGACGGCGCCGAGCAAGGTGAGGCGGGTGGCGATCTGATCGTTGGAATGCTCAGCTTCACCGGAGACGTGGTGGGTAATTTCAGGGTAACGGTGAGTCAGGCTTTTGCCCGTATAATGACAGCGGAAATGCTCGGCATGGAGATAGATGAAATAGAGGGTGAAGATGAGATCAAAGATGTAATTCTTGAGGCATGCAATATTGTGGGGGGAAACCTGAAGTCAGGTTTCAATGATGCCGGCTTGTCATGCATCATCTCTGCTCCTGCTATTGCAATGGGCAACAGTTTTGATATCAACACCCTGAATATGGCAAGGTACGAAAAACATGGTTTTCGTTACCAGGAGCACTCCTTTTTAGTGGAGGTGTGTGTTAAGGCGGGTGAAGACGTCTCATCGGAGTTTGCACAGAAGCTTACGCCGATTGATGTCAAAAAGTTTACGAAGTTGGATATCATCTCGACGGCCGGTGATACGTTGATCGAAATGTTTGATCAGATGTTTGAGATGAAACTGGAAGCATCTGATTCAACCTCGGAGTTGACCATAGAAGGCCTTCAAATTATGGGTACGGTAGATTTTGCAGGAGATGTGACGGGAAGCACACAGATCCTTGCCGGTGAGACCCTCGCCCGGATCATAACAGCAAAAATGAGCGACAGGCCGTTGGAAGAGATAAAGGATGAGGATGAGATCAAAGATGTGGTCGGGGAGATGTGTAATATTGTGGGGGGAAATTTGAAGGCAGGTTTTTGTGATTCAGGACTCACTTGCGCGATTTCTACCCCATCTATTATATTTGGGGAAGATTTCAAGGTTGAAAACCTGAATATGGCCAGATATGAACACTTTATTTTTAGATTTTATGAGCATGACGTTTTTTTGCAAATATGTGCTAAAATTGACGAAAGCGCAGAGGCCCGGGTTCAGGCGGATGCAGGGAGCACTGAAGATGAAGTGCTTGAAGCCAAAGAGCCATTGGAGACCGGTGATGGTCTGACTGTTGACAAATCCCCTGGAATCGGAGCTAAGGCCGAATCTGCAGATGATGATGTTTCCGGAGGTGTTTCAGGGGGCGAACAACAACCCGATGCCATAGATGATGTGCCGGATAGAGACGTTGCTTCAAACAATATTGATCTTATCCTTGATATCCCCATAGAGGTAAGCGTTGAATTAGGAAGAACCAAGATGAAGATCCAGGAAGTGGGTTCGCTTGAAGCAGGGGCATCCATTATTCTGTCAAACACTGAAGGAGAACCCCTGGAAATATTTGCCAATGGCAAATTGATTGCCAAGGGGGAAGTAGTGGTTGAGCATGGAAGATATGGGATTAGAATCACTGAAGTTATAAATCGTGTGGAACGTATCAAAAGCCTGGGATGAGCAGAACAAGGCACTAAATATCACAGCCTGAGCAGTTAAGATAACAAAGGAAAAAGTGAGAGATATCAGTAGATCTGAGGTGTTTTTGAAGAATTCCGAGATCCTTTTTGTTGATGATGAAAAGGAATTGCTCCTTACCGTAGATCAGCAATTCCCGCTTCCTGTTGAAAGACCCAATATCAGTGTATCTTTGGATTTGCTTTTCGTAAAGCTTTGACATGAAAAATAGTTGAGAATCGCTTTATGGAGATTCTTTTCAAAAAAAAGTGCCA